>LSQX01064765.1_pt2 | contig 83587 bp, 79 predicted proteins | sample 654561 | NCBI WGS metagenome assembly LSQX01 (sample SAMN04489861, study PRJNA283612) | anaerobic digester metagenome | isolation source: 4 biogas reactors fed with cattle manure at either 37C or 55C with and... | place: Denmark: Kongens Lyngby | collected 2014 | reverse complement strand
ACCGTATCCATTCTCTGTTAGGTAGCGCGAACCCTGCGCCAATATAACGAATTTCTCACAAAACGCGTCACGCGCCTTACCCGCTGCTGCAGGCTTCGACGCGCGCCGTGTCTATGCTATAATCCAACTTGACTTGAGAGCGAGTTGAAGACTAGACAGACGAGGTGGAATTTATGGCCGGCACTCTCGACGGGAAGAAAAAAAACGCCGCCGTTCCCCGGAGGTTTCGCCGCTTTCAGGCGGACTTGCCGGTGGCAGTCAAGACGTACCCGGCGCCGCCACACTGGGTCTCCCTGTGCCTGCCAGGTCAAACGGTGAATGTCAGCCGGGGCGGCGTTTGCGTTCGTTTCGCTTTTCCCGTCGAACGGCAGCTCGACGCGTCGATGGCCGTCCGCCTCGAGATCGGTCCTTCCGATCCGCGCCCTCGCTATACCGTCCGGGCGAAAGTCGCCTGGGTCCGCGATGACCTCGCCGGGTTCGAATTCACCAAGATCCTCCGGCCCAGTGAAATACCGCCGCAACTGCGGCAGCTGCGAGCTCCCTATCCGCTCACCTACACCTAGCACGGTTTCCGCGTTTCAGCAGCGGTGCCCTCAATACGTCAAACCCGTAGGTGTTTCCAGCTGCCCCTCTTGAAACGGAACAGGAGTAGAGATCCGCGAACGGCCAGGTCGACGGCCATGCCGATCCACGCGCCCACGAGCCCAAAGCCAAGGCGGACTAACGTGTAGGCGACGCCGATACGGGCGGTCGTCACGCCGAGCACGGTAATCGCCAGCACCGCGCGGGTGTCTCCCGCCCCTCGCAAGGCGCCGCCCAAGACCATCGTGAGTGCGAGGAAAGGCTGGGCCAAGCCGACGATGCGCAACACTCCTGCGCTTGAGATGATGACCTCGGCATCGTTCGTAAAGAGCGACGTGAAAAACTGCGGCATCAGGAAGAAGGTCAGGCCCATCGTACCCATGCTCATAACGGCCAGACGTGCCGCCTCGCCCCCGGCTCTCTCGGCGCCTTGCGGGTCCTCGGCGCCCAAAGACTGGCCCACCAGGGCCGTGGCCGCGAGGGCAAAGCCGAAACCGGGCATGAAGGAAAGGGACTCGGCGTTCAAGGCGACCCGGTGGGCGGCGTACGCCACCGTACCCAGCGAGGCGATGATCATGGTGTAAATGATCTGGGCCGACTGCATCATAATCTGCTCCACGCCGGCCGGAACGCCGATCCGCAATACCCGCCGCAGTACCTTGAAGTCGGGCCGCAGATTGTTAAAGCGCACCTTCAGCACCGTTTTACCCCGGATCAAGATGGTCAAAGCCGCTGCGGAACCCGCCGTCTGGCTGATCGCGGTGGAGATGGCCGCTCCCCGGATGCCCAGGGCCGGGAAGGGGCCTACACCGTAAATCAGCAGCCAGTTGAAGCAGATGTTTACGACGTTCATCAGCGCCATAATCTGCATCGGCGTTCTGGTATCGCCGCTGCCGCGCATGATGCCGTTCGATACGATCAACAAGAAGTTCGGTACGAGGGCCAAGGCAACGATGCGGACGTACTGAGCCGCTCCGGCCAATACCTCCGCTTCGCTCGATCCGAAAAGCCCGCGCAGGACGCCCGGCGCAAACAGCAGCAGGATCGCCGCCACGGAGGCAGCCAGCCCGGCGCCGAAGAGCATCGACTGGCGAGCGGTGTCTTGAGCCTGCTCGGGATCTTGCGCACCGATAAAGCGAGCGACCAAAGCGGTCGTTCCCGTCGTTACCGCACCGAAAACGGCGATCGAAGCCTGCATGAGTTGAGCCGCCAACCCAACCGACGCGAGGGCTTGAGCGCCCAAGCGACCGACCATGGCCGTATCGACGATGCCGATGACCATGGCTAAAGTCTGGTCGACGATAGCGGGCCAGGCCATGTTCAGCACTTTGGCGCGCACAGACCCGTGCCGGGCCGCAATCCCATGCTTGGCTAACAATTGGACACCTCTTCTTCGTTATGAAATTCTACGAAAAAACGATTGGATACGTACGCCCCCGGGAAAAGGCAGGGTTCAAGACAACTGACTTCGAATCGGGCGAGACGAATCCCTGCTGACAGATGCCTCTATTCCGGGCCTACACCTTTTTCCGGGACCGATTGAAAGCCGATCAGCTCTATGGCCCGCTGTACGTGCTCGTTCGCCATGAAGAGGTTCCATATGAGGCCCGTGCGGTAATTCTCGAGCATCAGGAGGATAATGCCCTGGTCTATGCCGATGTGCTCCGTCGAAAACCAGCCGAGATCGGCGTTGAAGGCGCTGACGAAACCGTAGCGGCCCCAGACGAGCGGGCCGTAGCGCTTGAGCATATCGCGAATCGAGGCCAGAGCCAGTTCCGGCACGAGGGGAAGCGAGGCAATCGAGGCATACGGCGCCACGGTTCCGTCGTGGTTGCCGTCCTCGGCGCCGTAGGCCCGGTAACCGAATGGACCGTCGGAGGCCGAAAGCCCCCAGACGTCCCCGGCGTAGCTACGGTATTGGTCAGCCCTGGCCTGAGTGAAGGCGTAGTTCCGTTGTGCGGCGGCCCTTGCGTTCTCCCAGTAGTCCGCGTAACGGTCCTGCTTACCGCGCAGGTCCAGCCAGGCCAAGGGGTAAAGATACACGAACAGCGTTCCTCCCGGCGCGGCGATGATGCCGTCGCGGCGCGGGCGCACGATCACGTCCCACGTACGGGGGTGTATCGGATGGTCCGGTGCACCGATGGCCAAGACGTACAACAACAGGCTCTCGTCAAAATGAGTCCAGTGATGCGGCAGAAACCCCGTCTCCGGCTTCCACCCCATCGAGACGGTCGCGAGGCCGCCGCGCATCCAGGCCCAGTCTACCTGCCGGTAAAGCTGCTCAGCGAGTTCAGCGACCTCTGTACCGCGAAAATACTCCCCCGCCGTCAAAGCTCCGGCCACGAGGAGGGCGGTATCAATCGACGAGAGCTCGCTTTCCCACTCTCTGCGTCCCGTGCGCATGTCGACGAAGTGGTAAAAGAAGCCGTTGCGCCCCTCCACCCCGCCTTCCAAAAAGCTGCGCAAAGTCGTGACGGTGCGCTCGTACCCCTCCTCCCGGCTGATCCACCCTCGCTCCACCCCGATGGGTATGGCGCTCAGGCCAAATCCCACCGCCGCGATGCTGGAAGGGGACCAAGGCGTGGAACGGTCCCGGATCAGCCCATTCTCGGGGTTCACTTCATGCCAAAAGTATTCGAAGGCGCGCTCTTGAATCGTGTCGATCAGCGCTTCGTCGTCCAGTGAAAGAAGCCGAATGATCTCTGCGCGTGCACTATCCCGGGGCGTCTCGTCGGCCGATGCGGTTGCCGCCGGCGCGACGAGAAGCGCACAGGCGAGAGCACAGGCTAAAACCACCTCGATACGCCCCACGGCCATCCACCCTTCCCGACGGCTCACATGCCCCAACGCAAGAGCGCCGCACCCCACAAAAATCCGCTGGCAAAAGCCGTGAACACGACCAGATCTCCCTTCTGCAACCCTTCCGTGTGGAACCACTTGTGCAGGGCGAGGGGGATCGTCGCCGCCGACGTGTTGCCGTACTCCGCAATGCAGTTGGCCGTACGCTCCACCGGCACTCCCACCCGCTCCGCAACGGCCGTCATGATGCGCAAATTGGCCTGATGGGGCACGAGCAGGCGGACGTCTTCCGAGCGAAGTCCGTTGCGCTCAAGCAGTGTAAGGACCGACTCGCTCATCCCGTTGACGGCGAACTTGAACACTGCGCGGCCATCTTGACGGATGGTCGGCTTCGCAATGCCGCCGATCGATTTCAACGTGGCTTCGGGGCTGGTCGGGCTCGGACAATAGACAAGCCCCGCCCGGGTGCCGTCGGCGTGGAGGACGAAGTCGATCAGCCCTACATCCTCCGACGTGCGCGAAAGGACCGCAGCACCGGCCCCGTCACCGAACAAGATGCAGGTGCTGCGGTCTTCGTAGTCGACGATGCGTGAAAGCGTTTCGGCGCCTATGACCAGAACGTGCCGGTACGCGCCCGTTTGGATGAACTGGGCCGCGGTGACGTACGCCTGGAGGAATCCCGAACACACCGCGTTCAGGTCGAAGGCCGCGGCACGCTTCGCGCCGAGTCCCCCTTGCACCAACGCGGCCGTCGGAGGAAAGGTTAGGTCGGGCGTGCTCGTGGCCACGATGATCAGATCGAGCTCCTCGGGCTCGATACCGGCCTGGGCGATCGCCTCGCGAGCTGCTCGTTTGGCCAAGTGGCTCGTACCTTCCGCCGGATCGGCAATGCGGCGTTCCCTGATCCCCGTCCGGGTCACGATCCACTCGTCGCTCGTATCCACCATGCGTTCCAAGTCGGCGTTGGTCAACCGGCGCTCGGGGACGTACGCGCCCAGCCCGGTGATCGTGGCATTAAAGGGCATCCTGACTCCTCCTCCGGGCTCGATCGTACCACAGATTAGGACCAGGTATCAATAGCACCTGGACGCCGGAGGCTCGTCACGCCCCGTATCCGTTCGGATGCTCTTTGTGCCAACGCCACGCCGTCTCGATGATGGTGTGTAGATCGGGATAGGCGGGCCGCCACCCGAGTGTTGTCCGGGCCTTCTCGGAGCTTGCGACCAACACGGCCGGATCCCCCGCCCGGCGCGGACCTTCTTCATACGGAATCGGCTTGCCCACGACCTGTTCGGCTACGTCGATTACCTGGCGGACGCTGAAACCCTTGCCGTTGCCCAGGTTGAACGCGTCGGAGGGCGCGCCGTCGGCCAAGGCCTCGACCGCCAAGATGTGGGCCGCGGCCAGATCGCACACGTGGACGTAATCGCGGATGCACGTACCGTCCTCCGTCGGGTAGTCGGTGCCGAATACGGTTACCTTGTCCCGCTGGCCCAGGACCGCCTGCAGGACGATCGGTATTAAATGGGTTTCCGGCGTGTGATCCTCCCCGATGCGACCGGACGGATGGGCGCCGGCTGCGTTAAAGTAGCGCAGCGCGATCGAGCGAATGCCGTGGGCCGTCTCGTAACGCCGCAATATGGCCTCGAAGAAAAGCTTCGACTCGCCGTACGGGTTGGTAGGCGCCTTCGGATGATCCTCGGGAATGGGCACGGCGGTCGGCTCACCGTAGACCGCGGCAGTGGACGAAAAGACGATGTTGCGAACGCCGGCGCGGACCATCGCGTCGAGCAGGTTCAAACCGCCGCAAATGTTGTTGCGAAAGTACAGGCCCGGGTTCGTCACCGACTCTCCGACCTGGGTCGAACCGGCAAAGTGCATGACGGCTTCCGGTTGAAAAGAGGAAAAGGCTTCGTCGAGGGCGGCCCGGTCCGCGAGGCTGCCCTCGAAAAGCGGAACGCCTTCGGGAACGGCGCCCCGGTGACCCTTAGATAAGTCGTCGAAAACAGCGGGTTCGTGGCCGGCCGCGACGAGCTCCCATACGGTATGGCTGCCGACGTAGCCGGCTCCGCCGGTGACTAGAATGCGCATAAGTCTCCTCCTTTTCCTGCGGCGCTCAGCTGAGGGGTTCCACGAAGGCTCCCGCATCTTCAGGCGTCAACACCCAGATGTCGGGCTCGAGTCCTGTCCGCTTCGGATACTCGGTCCGCACGGCCCGCTCCAGTCGTTCAATCGCCTCTTCGCGCACTAAAGATACCGTGCAGCCGCCGAAGCCCGCTCCGGTCATGCGCGAACCCAAAACTCCGTCGACTTCCCTCGCGATCTCGACTAAAGCGTCGAGCTCGGGGCAGCTCACTTCGAAAAGATCGCGCAAAGACGCGTGGGACGCCCACATGGCCTCGCCGAAGCCGACGAGATCCCCCTTCTTCAGCATTTCGACCGCGGACAGCACGCGCTCGTTCTCCTCGATGACGTGCTGGGAGCGTTTCCGCACGTTGTCGGGCAGCCGGTCCCGCTGCTGCGCAAACTCCCGGCTCGTCACGTCGCGCAGGGCCGGCACCCCGAGCAGCCTCGCCCCCTCCTCGCACTCCCGCCGCCGCTCGTTGTAGGCCGAATCGACAAGGCCGCGCCGCACGTTCGAGTTGACAATGACAATCCGGACCGCCGGATCCTTAAGAGGTACCAGCTCGTAATCGAGGGAGCGGCAATCGAGCAACAGCGCCGCGTCCTTGCGTCCGAGGCGCGAGGCAAACTGGTCCATGATGCCGCAGTTGACGCCCACCACTTCGTTTTCTGCCTTTTGTGCGAGACGGGCGGCCAAGGTCGGTTCCACCTCGAAACCCGACACGGCGGACGATGCCAAAAGCGTAGCGATTTCCAAGGCCGCGGACGAGCTGAGCCCCGCTCCGGCCGGTACGTCGCCGTATAGAACAAGGTCCATGCCGCGCGGAGCAAAACCTGCGTCTTGCAGCACGACGAGGACGCCCCGCAAGTATTCCGACCAGCGCGGTCCGGTGGACTCGGATAGCCGGTCAATGTGCAGTTCCGCATCTTGCTCGAAGTTGAGGGAATAAATCCGTACCCGGCCGTCGTCGCGGGGTGCCGCCACGATGTTCACCTCTTGTTGAATGGCCATCGGCAGCACAAACCCGTCGTTGTAATCCGTATGCTCGCCCAAGAGGTTGACGCGTCCCGGCGCGCCGACGAAGTAGCGCGGCCTCGCCTCCTTGCCGAAACGCTCCTCGAAACTTTGCACTAACCGCTCCTTGACCGCCCTCACTTGCGCGCCTCCTTCAACTTGACGTTTTGCAGGTGCTCCGCTTGCTCTTCCGGTGCCATGTCGGTGACGAAGGTACCGGCCCCCGACTCGCAACCGGCTAGATGTTTAAGCTTCGTCTCGGTCCGGTTGAGCGGATAAAACTCAACGTGGAAATGGGTGTACGGATGGGCCCCTCCGTCGGTGGGCGCCTGGTGCATGATCATCATATAGGACATCGGTTTGTTCCAGAGGGAGTCGTAGCGCCACACCACCTGTTGCATCCCCTCCGCCATAGCCTGCCGCTCTTCGGCGGTAAGCCCGGCGATCGTCTCCACATGTCGCTTCGGCATCAGGTGCACTTCGTACGGATACCGGGCGAAGAACGGGACGAAGGCTGTGAAGTGGTCATTTTCAAAGACAATCCGCCGTCCGTCCTTTTTCTCCTCCTCCATTACGTCACAGAACAGACACCGGCCGTGGGCTGCGTGGTGAGCCTTGGCTGACTCCAGTTCCCGCTCCGGAATCGGCGGAATGAAGGGCAGCGCGTAGATTTGACCGTGGGGATGGTGGAGCGTGACCCCTACGGCGTCGCCGCGGTTTTCGAAGATGAGCACGTACTGCACCTCGGGACGGGCACCCAGCTCTTCGAAACGGTCGATCCACACCTCGATCAGGCTGCGGATACGTGGCAGACCCAGCTCCCACAACACCCCATCGTGCTGAGACGAATAGAGGACGACCTCGCATTCGCCCTGGCCCGGCTCGACGGCGTACAATTCGCTTCCTTCGGGAGCCTGGCCCGGCAGTCGCGGGGCCGTTCCCGAAAGCGCCGGAAAGCGGTTTTGGAAGACGACGATCTCGTAGTCGGGCTCAGGCACTTCCGTCGGGAAGGCGCCCGGCTGCGTCGGACAGAGGGGACAAAACTCCGCAGGCGGTTTGTACGTGCGGTCTTGCCGGTGCGTGGCATTGATCACCCACTGACGCAAGATCGGATGCCACCGCAGCTCCGACCGGGGCTCGGTCTGCTTGGGCTCGCACCGCTCTTCGCCTGCCTTCCCCTCCTGAGGCTCCTCGGAATAAAAATACAGGTAGCGGTCGCCGCTAATCGTAACACAACGCTTGTACACTGATTAGACCTCGCTTCCTCGTGGCCGTGCCCGCAACCAATCTCCGCCGGTAGGGGCCGACGCCGCGCACATGATGGTGTCAGAATAAAGACTCTCTCCCTAAGCTACCTTATTCTACCACGTTCCCAGGGTCATGGGACGTTCCTCACAACTTGCCGCCGTGACTGCTTGCTGGGCAGGAGCGTCATTTTCATACGGTGAATGCCCTTAGTGAGAAAAATTGCTAGACGCGACGGGCCGGACGACCGGAGGGGGCGCCCATGCACTTTGTAGTCTGTATCAAGCAAGTACCGGAGGGCACGGAGGTCGACATCGATCCCGAGACGGGTGTACTCAGACGCGAAGGAGCCGATGCCAAGCTCAACGTGTACGACACCCACGCGCTGGAGGCGGCCGTGCGGCTCAAGGAGGAGCTGGGAGGTACGGTCACGGCCGTCTCGATGGGACCACCCCAGGCGGAAGCCGTATTGCGCGAGGCGCTTATGCTTGGAGCGGACAGCGGCTATCTCCTTTCCGACCGGGTCTTCGCCGGAGCCGATACGTTGGCTACCTCCTACACGCTCGCCGAGGCCATACGGCGCCTGCCCCCCTTTGACGTTATTTTCTGCGGCATGCAAACGACGGACGGCGACACGGCGCAGGTAGGACCGGGCATCGCGGAGCTCCTGAATATTCCTCACGTGTCGTACGTGACCCGCATTCGCGAGATGCGAGCAGGCGCCATCGCCGTCGACGCGGATACGGGGTACGGCATCCAAACCTTGCGGGTCAAGCTGCCGTGTCTCGTCACCGTCACCCGCGCCGCCAACCAGCCCCGCCTGCCCTCGTACCGCCTGAAGCAAAGGACAAAGGACCAGCCCGTTACCGTTTGGACGAGCCGCCATCTGGCCGGAGCGGACCGGTCCCGTTTCGGTCTGCGCGGATCGCCCACCCAGGTGGAGCGCATCTTCCCGCCGGACCGGCCCACGACCCGGCAAATGCTCGCAGGCACGCCCGACGAACTGAGCGCAGGCCTCATCGACCGACTGAGGGAGTGGAGGTTCCTATGAGCACAATCCGGGTCGACGTTTCCCGCTGCACCCTGTGCGGAGAATGCGTCGCAGCCTGTCCCTTTGACGCCGTAGAGATTGTTCAGGGCGCTCTGCACTTCACCGAGGCCTGTCGCCTGTGCCGCATCTGCATTCGAAGGTGTCCCCAGGAAGCCTTGGCACTAGAAGAACGCCCACGCGAGCATACCGAGCGCGGCACGTACCGCGACGTGCTTATCTTTGCCGAACAGCACGAGGGCCATGTCCATCCGGTGACCTACGAATTGATCGGCAAAGGCCTCGAGCTCGCCCGCGAGCTCGGTCAGAAACTACACGTCGTGCTCATCGGCTCCGGCGTGCGTGTACAGGCGGACCACCTTCTGGCCTATGGTCCCGCGACCGTTTACGTGTTCGACCACCCCGATCTGCGCTGGTTCCGTATCGAGCCGTACACCCGGGCCGTCGTCCGGGTGGCACAAGAGATCCGGCCGAACATCATGCTCCTCGGCGCTACACCCATCGGCCGGTCCCTGGCTCCCCGCATCGCCGCCCGCCTCGGAACGGGTCTGACGGCCGACTGCACGAGCCTCTCGGTCAAACCGAACGGCGACCTCGTCCAGACGCGCCCGGCCTTCGGCGGAAACGTCATGGCCCAGATCGTCACCCCGGGACACAGGCCGCAGATGGCTACCATTCGCTACAAGGTCATGGCCCCGGCGAGACCCGTCCAAGCAGCGCCAGGGCGCGTGGTCGAACTGCTCTGTGACGAGGACCTTTTGCGGACGGACATCGAAGTGCTCGGGTTTACTCCCTATGAACTTGACCGGGGAATCGAAGAAGCGGATGTCATCGTCGCCGCGGGACGGGGCATCGGCAGAGCGGAAGGACTCGCGCTCATCGGCCAACTTGCCGAACTATTGGGCGGTGCCGTCGGCGTGACGCGGCCCCTCGTGGAGCAAGGATGGGCCGACCATAGGCAACAGGTGGGCATGAGCGGCCGGACCGTCCGCCCCCGCCTGTACATCGCCTGCGGCATTTCGGGCGCGGTCCAGCACGTCGCGGGCATGCGGGGGGCCGAACACATCGTAGCGATCAACACCGACCCCGAGGCGCCTATCTTTGACGTCGCCCACCTCGGACTCGTGGGCGATCTGTACGAAATCGTGCCCAAGCTGATCGACGATTTGAAAGAAGGTGCTGCGCTCCATGGACTTCCGTGAGCTCACTCCCGTCGAGATCGAGCGGCTCGCCGCGATCGTCGGCCCCGAGCACGTGCTGACCGGCGACCACATTCCCGACGATTACAGCCGCGACGAGCTCGGCGACCTCCGGCGCCGGCCGAGCGTCGTCGTGGAGCCGGGGTCCGCCGCGGAGATCTCCCGCATCATGGCCTTTGCCTCTGAGCACGTCATTCCCGTCACGGTACGCGGTTCGGGCACGGGACTGTGCGGCGGGTGCGTTCCCGAGCGGGGCGGCATCTTGCTCCTCACAACCCGCCTCAACCGCATATTGGAGATCGACACGGATAACTTGACGGCCACCGTGGAACCCGGGGTCATCCTCCTCGACTTTCAGGAAGAGGTGGAGCGCTTGGGCCTCCTTTACGCTCCCGACCCCGGCGAACGCAGCGCGACCATAGGCGGCAACGTCTCGACGAACGCGGGCGGGATGCGGGCAGTAAAATACGGCGTCACCCGAGATCACGTGCTCGGCCTCGAGGTGGTGCTGCCTACGGGCGAGATCGTGCGGCTCGGCGGCAAGACAGTGAAAAATTCGTCCGGTTACAGCCTGCTCCACTTGATGATCGGCTCCGAGGGCACGCTCGGCATCATCACGAAAATTGTCGTCAAGCTCCTGCCTAGGCCCCAGCGCACCGTCACCCTGCTCGTCCCCTTCCCTTCGCTTAGCCGTGCCATCGGGACCGTACCCAAAATGATCAAGAGCCGCTACATCCCTCAAAGCATGGAGTTTATGGAGCGGGAAGTCATGCTGCACGCGGAAGAGTATCTGGGCAAGGCTTTCCCCCATACGTCGGCGCCCGCCTACCTCTTGCTGCGCTTCGACGGCGAGACGCGGGAAGATTTGGAGCAGGCTTACGACCGCGTGGCGCAGATCTGTCTGGAGGAAGGCGCGGAGGACGTGTTGATCGCCGACACCGTCGACCGGCAGGCATCGTTGTGGGACGCCAGGGCGGTGCTGCTCGAGGCGCTGAAGGCTTCCGGCGAGATGGACGAAGCAGACGTCGTCGTGCCGCCCCGGGCCATCGCGGCTTTCGTCGACTACACGAAGGAGCTGGAGGGCCGGTTCGGGCTGCGCATCCGCTCCTTCGGCCACGCGGGCGACGGCAACGTGCACGTCTACATCATGCGCGGCGATTTGGACGAAACCACCTGGAAGCGGCGTAAGGACGAGCTCCTGCGCGCGCTGTACGCCAAAGGCCGCGAGCTCGGCGGACAGATTTCGGGCGAGCACGGTATCGGCGCGGCGAAACGGCAGTACCTCATCGAAGCCCTGGAGCCACCGGTCCTCGAGCTGCAGCGGCGCATCAAGGCGGCCTTCGACCCGCTGCACATCTTGAATCCGGGCAAGGTCATCTGAGTGCAGGCGAACACACTTTTGGGCTGCGGCAGGATTTGGCCTCTCTGCGGGGAAGTGTAGCACGACACAGGGTTGAACGTGGAGGGTGACCATGAACTTACCGCAGCTGCTCGCGTGGCTCAGACGAGATCCCAGCTTCATGTCTTGCGTCACGAGATGGGAAGTGCTCCCTGCCCAGCCAGCCAAATACGCGCCTTTTCCCGAAGGGCTGCACCCGGCCCTCGTCACGGCGCTCAAGTCGCGGGGCATTGCGCAGCTATACACCCACCAAAGCGAAGCCGTGGCCCAGGCGCTGGCCGGAAAGTCGACTGTCGTGGTGACGCCGACGGCCTCCGGTAAAACCCTTTGCTACAACCTGCCCGTCGTCCACAGCATTTTGACCGATCCGTCCGCCCGGGCCCTTTACCTTTTCCCCACCAAGGCGCTCGCCCAAGACCAGTTGGCGCAGGTGAAGGAACTCATCGAGCCTACCGGCGCACAGATCCACCCTTACGTCTACGACGGCGATACACCGGCTAACTTGCGCCCCCACATCCGGCAGGCGGGCCACATCGTCGTCACGAACCCCGACATGCTCCACACCGGGATTTTGCCCCATCATACCCGGTGGGTGCGGCTGTTCGAGAATTTGAAGTACGTGGTGATTGACGAGCTCCATACGTACCGGGGCGTCTTCGGATCCCACCTGGCCAACGTTCTTCGCCGTCTGCACCGGATTTGCCGGTTCTACGGCAGTGACCCGCAGTTTCTGTGCTCGAGCGCGACCATCGCCAACCCGAAGGAGCTGGCTGAAAGGCTGACGGGAAAACCTATGCATTTGGTCGACGACAACGGCGCACCCCGGGGCGAGAAGCACTTTATCATCTACAACCCCCCTGTCGTGACCCAAGACGGCCTGCGCGAGCCGCTTTTGCGTGCCACACGCCGCATCGCGGCCACCTTCCTGAAGCACGATATTCAAACGATCGTCTTTGCCCGCTCGCGCTTGAATACCGAAGTGCTGGTGACGTACTTGAAGGAGGAAATGGCTAAAGGATCCCGCGGCACGACGACCAAACGGGCCCGGGAGATTCGGGGCTATCGGGGCGGGTACCTTCCCCTGCAGCGCCGGGAGATCGAGCGGGGACTGCGCGACGGCGACGTGCTCGGGGTAGTGAGCACGAACGCGCTCGAGCTCGGCATCGACGTCGGTCAGCTCGAGGCGTGCGTTATGGCGGGCTTTCCCGGCACGATCGCGAGCGCGTGGCAGCAATCGGGGCGGGCCGGGCGGCGCCAGGGAGTGTCGGCTGCCGTTTTGATCACGTCGAGCTCGCCGTTGGACCAGTACATCGCCGAACACCCCGACTACTTTTTCGGCCGCTCGCCGGAGCATGCGCTCATCAACCCGGACAATTTGATGATCCTCGTGAGTCATATTAAGTGCGCGGCCTTTGAGCTTCCCTTCACCGGTGACGAAGCCTTCGGCGTCGACGTGGCCGGCACCCAGGAGATCCTGGCGTATTTGCAGGAAGAGCGCATCCTCCGCTACGCCGGGGGCCGCTGGCACTGGATGAGCGAGAATTTCCCGGCCGAAGACATCTCCCTGCGAAGCGCGAGCAGCGAGAACTTCGTCATCGTCGACACCACCGAGCCGGACCACCGCGTGATCGGCGAGATGGACCGGCTGGCGGCGATGACGATGCTCCATACCCATGCCATCTACCTGCACGAAGGCGAGCAGTATCTGGTCGACCGGCTGGATTGGGACGAACGCCGGGCCTACGTCCACCGCGTCGATGTGGACTACTACACCGACGCGAACTTAGCGGTGACCATCCGGCCCCTTGACGTGTTCCGCTCGGAGAAGGTCGGACCGTTAGAGCGCAGCTTCGGCGAGGTGATGACCGCCTGCAAGGCCACGATCTTCAAGAAAATCAAGCTGTACACCCACGAAAACGTCGGCTGGGGCGAAATTCACTTGCCGGAAGATGAGATGCACACGGCCTCGTATTGGATTACGGTTCCGGAACCCGTGCACGGCCTGTTCGCCCCGGACGAACTCCAATCGGCGCTTCTGGGCGTGGCCAATCTGCTCGAATCGTTGGCGCCCATGTTTTTAATGTGCGACCCGCGGGACCTTCTCGCTACGACACAGATCCGCTCGCCCTACACCGGACTGCCGACCATATTCCTTTATGATGCGTACCCCGGCGGCATCGGCCTGTCGGACAAGGCGTACGACCTGCACGAGATGCTGCTCCAGGCGGCCTTCGACCGGGTGCGCGACTGCGTTTGCCAGGACGGCTGCCCGGCCTGCGTCGGGCCGGAGACCGGCGGAAAACAGCCGACTTTGCGGCTCTTGGCCATCGCCCTCGGTAAGCCGGAAAGCGCCTTGCCACCGGCCGGAAGGGTGCACCCGGCGGAGGGGCGGCGACCATGACCTTGCGCGACCGCCTCAGGGCCATGAACGCCGCCGGCACGCGGCAGAGCACGTCCAGAGGCGAAGGCCCGAGCGCAGCACACCTGCCGGCCGCGGAGGACAGCCGGGCGCTGTTCACCGCCATTCCGAACGCCCGTATCGCCGTCACCCCGTTTGGCCCCGTCGTGTCGATCGAGACGGCTTATCCCCTCGCCGGCGCCCGGGGCAAGGTGCCGCTGCGAACGGCGCAGAACGCGCCGAGCACCGGCTGGCAGCGCCTCTTGCACGCGGACGCCCGCGCCCGGTCCTTCTCCATACACGAGGCGGTGTTTATCGACACGGAGACGACGGGCCTTGAACGAGGGGCCGGCACGTACGCCTTCCTCGTCGGAATCGGACGCATACGGGGCGACGAGTTTCGTGTCCGCCAGCTCTTCATGCGCGACTATCACGAGGAAGCCGCCCTCATGCACGAGCTGATCGGCGAGCTCCAGGGCGCGACCGGAGTCGTGACGTTCAACGGAAAAACCTTCGATTGGCCCCTCCTGCAGACTCGGGCCGTGCTGAACCGTATGGAACTCCCCGATCTGATCCACCTCGACGTGCTCCACCCGGCCCGCCGCCTTTGGAGCGGCGTGACCCAAAGCTGTCGACTCGTGCAGCTGGAGCAAGAGGTCTTGGGGACCGGGCGCATCGGAGACGTGCCGGGTGAGCTCATCCCCTCGCTCTTTTTCCAATACTTGCAGACGGGCGACATCGCTCCTCTGCTGCCCGTCTTCGAGCACAATCGCCTCGACATCGTCACGACCTTTGCCCTCGCGGGGTATCTGGCCCAAGGCGCCGCCGAGCCCCTCACGGCCGCACCGGCGGGCGCGCCGCTGCCCGGGTCCGACCTATACGCCTTCGGGCGGCTGTTTGCCGAGCAGGGCGACCTGCAGCTGGCCGTCGACTCGCTCGAGGAAGCCCGGCGCAGAGATCTGCCGCCCCGGCTCCTGTGGCCGTGTACGGACCTTTTGGCTTCACTGTACAAACGCGCCGGTGACTATGAGCGCGCCCTTCCCCTCTGGCGGGAGATGGCCGATGCAGGCGCGCTGGTCCCCCAGCCCCACGTGGAACTCGCCAAGTACTACGAGCATCGTAGGAAGGAGTTTCACACAGCCCGCGAGTGGACACTGCGTGCTATCGACGCCATGCGGCAGCGTTGGCTTCTGAGCGGCCTTGGCCGCGCCAGGGAAGGCAGCCTGATCAGGCGGGAGCTGGCCGAGCTATATCACCGGCTCGAGCGCCTGGACAATCGTTTGGCGAGGGCGCAAAGCGAGGCGGCAGAGCCTTACTATCCGGCGTGAAAATATACGAGCGAGGGAACCGCTGACGGATCCCTCGCTCGAACCTTTTCGGCAAACCGGCTCATTCGTCCCGCCTGCGGTTGCGCTGGTAGACGCCGAACACGCCGAACAAGCCCACCATACTGCCGATGATGATGCACAGGGCGATGACGAGCCCCAAGAGGAAGCTATGGGGCAGGACGTGCACGGTCGCCAGCAGAGCCAAGACCCAGCCGATGACGAGCAGTGCCCCGCCTAGCCACATCATCCTGTCGAAAGTCATTGCTTCCGCTCCGGATCATAAAGCCAGCACCGAACGAGCTTGCCGTCCGCGGTCTCGAAGTCGGGCGGCATTTGTTTGTCGCAGAGGCCGTGGATCGCGAACTCACAGCGCGCGTAGAACCGGCACCCGGGCGGCGGGTTGAGCAGACTAGGCGGCTCGCCCGACGGCACCTTCTTGAACGTCTTCAAGTTCTCCGCGTCCGGATCGGAGGTCGCCTCCAGCAGCGCCTTGGTGTACGGGTGCTCGGGGTTTTCGAGCAGCTGCCGGGTGCCCGACTGTTCGACGATCTTCGCACCGTACATGACGAAGATGCGCTCCGAGAAGTAACGCACGGTCGACAGGTCGTGCGTGATATAGATGATGGCGAGATTATGCCGCTCCTGCAGGCTGCGCAGCAGCTGCAAAATCTCCACGCGCACCGAGGCGTCGAGCATCGACACCGGTTCATCGGCGACGAGCAGCTTTGGTTCCAAAATCATGGCCCGGGCGATGACGAGCCGCTGCTGCTGGCCGCCGCTCAGCTGATGGGGGTACTTCGGCAAAAAGTCCTCCACAGGCGTCAGCTTGACTTCTTCGAGCACCTGCCGGATGCGCCGGTTGCGCTCCTCGGGGCTCCTGATGCCGTGAATCAGCATCGGCTCTTCCAGGATGCGCTTCACCGTCATGAAGGAAGCCATAGCGCCGTACGGGTCTTGCTGTACGTAACCGACCTTGGCCGTGTACTCCTTGCGGTCCTCCTTGGTGAACTCGGACAGCTTCTTCCCCTCGAAGATGATCTCGCCCTTCGTCGGCTGATGGATCCCGAGAATGGTCTTGGCCAACGTGCTCTTGCCGCAGCCGCTCTCTCCGACGATGGAGACGGCTTCGCCGGGGTACAGATCGAAGTCTACCCCGTCGAGGGCCTTAACCTCCCCTGCCTTGAAGAAGCCGAGGCGGCGGATCTCGAACCACGTGTGCAGATTGCGAACCGAAAGGATCGGCTTCTGCGTCGCTTGCTCCGCTACGGGAACTTCTGCCTTACTGAGCATCTCGCATCTCTCCTGCTGCTGCGTGCAGCCAGCACTGTACACGCTGGCCGTTCTCCAGCTCGACGGTAGGCGGCTCCTTCTCGCACATCTCGAACCGCTTCGGGCACCGCTGCGCGAACCGGCACCCCGTCGGCGGGTTGATCAAACTCGGCGGCTGACCCGGGATGAACGACAGCGGCTTGTCCATTCGCAACGTCGGTACGCTGGCCATGAGCGCCGCTGAGTACGGATGGGCCGCGTTCGTGTAGAAGGTCTCGGCCGGACTGCACTCGACCATCTTCCCGGCATACATCACGGCGACCTGATCGGCCAGCTCGCTCGCGGTACCGACGTCGTGGGTGATCAGGATAAAGGTCGTGCCGAGCTCGTGCTTGATGCGCTTCAGCACGTTCATCACGTTCGCTTGCGTCAACAGGTCCAAGGCCGATGTCGGCTCGTCGAGCACCACGAGGTCTGGCTCGGTCACGAGCGACATCGCGATGATCGCCCGCTGCCGCATGCCGCCGCTCAGTTCGAAGGGGTACCGCTGCAAGAAGTCGAGCGGCAGACCGACCCACTTGAAGCTCTCCGCGGCTTTCTCCATCGCCTCGGCCTTTGTCATCTTCCCCTTATTGTGGACGAGGAGCGCCTCGGCGATCTGATGGCCGATGCGTACGACCGGATTGAGGGAGTTCATGGCCGCCTGCGGAACCATGGCCATCTGAACCCACCGCACCTCTTGACGGAATTTCTCCTCGTTGTACGCCATCACGTTGGCGCCGTTGAGCCAGACCTCCCCCGTGTAGGTCTGCACGTTCCGCGGCAGAAGGCGCAGGATGGCTTTAGCCAGGGAGCTCTTGCCGCACCCGGACTCCCCGATGACGGCCAGAGTCTCGCCGCGGCGCAACTCGAAACTGACCCCGTCGACGGCCTGGACCAAGCCCCTGGCCGTGCGGTAGTGCAGTTTCAAGTCCTTTACCCTTAAGAGCGTCTCGCTGTTACCCATGAAACTAAAGCCCCCTCAACCGTGGATTGAAGACCCGGTCCAATGCGAAGCCCAGCATCGAAAAGCCCAAGCCGCACAGCATCAGCAAGACCGCGGGTTCAAGCACCCAGTAGTAGTGGCCCTGGTACAACGCGCCTTGCTCGTAAGCGTCGTTGAGCAGCTTGCCCCAAGTCGGCAAGATCGGGTCGCCGAGGCCCAAGATCGCCAAGTTCGCCTCGAGGAACACGAAGGCGGGAATCGTCACGACCAGCGACGGAATGAGTACCGGGATGATCTTCGGCATCATGTACCGGAAGATGATCCGGGCACTACCCGCGCCGTACGACCTGGCCGCCTCGATGTATGCGGACTCCTTCACCTGCAGGAACATCGACCTGTACGTAAGGATGTTGCTGCCGAAAATACTCAGGACCACGACGGCGCCCAATATGACCCACAGGCTGCGCGAGTAGAAGATCCCGATCATCATGAGGATCGGCAACAGGGGCAGGATCATGTTGACTTCGGTGATCCGCCGGATTATCCAGTCGATGATCCCGCCGAACCAAACGGCCATGGCGGAAAGGGCCATCGTAATGAGCGAGGTCCCGACCGCCGCCACAAGGCCGAACGTCAACGCGATCGGCGCGCCCCACAACAGCGCAACGCTCAGGTCGCGCCGGCGGTGGTCGGTACCGGCGATGCCATGTACTTTCCCGTACGCGATCAAGGAACCTTCGATCGTCGCGTCGTCTTCGAAGAGGAACCCGTCGAGAACGAGCTTGTAAGTACCTTTCAGCGGCACTAGTTTATCGGTTACCGACGGATCGGCGAAGAGGCCGATCTCGGGCGCCACGTTGCCCACGCGGCGGCGCACCTGGTTGTCCTGGGAAATGCGGTACGAATAGGACCGTCCCACGGTGAACTCCGCCAAGCGGATCTCACGGCCGTCCGGCGTAATCCAGAAGGCGTCTACGTACGGCGCTTCCCGCGCGTAGACTCCCTGCAAGAACAAACTCAGCTCGGAGGGAAAATCGTCGGCGGTGTACTCAAATTCGAAGACGACCTGAATCTCGGAGAAGCCTTCACCGTACGGAATCACCGTCTTGGCATCAGGATTTTCCTGTGTGCGGACGATGATCGTCTCCGGCAGTTTCTCCTTCCGGAACCAGTTGATCCATTTCGGACGCGCATGGCGGGGCGTCTCGATCCACACGTCGTCGCCGCCACGCCACAGTCGGATCGCCTCGCTGTACGGAATCGCAATCACTGCGTATACGGCAATAGCCACGATGAAGCCGATCAAGACGACGCCTACCACTGCCGACGGATAGCGCCGCAGTTCCTCCCACGTTCTTCTTAACGCGTTCATGCCCTTCGACCCCCTGATCCCACTTTCACCCGCGGGTCTGCCAACGCGTACAGGAAGTCAAGCAAGAAGACGGTAAGACCCAGCAGGTATGCGTAGATGACCGTCGTCCCCACCACAACAGGCGTGTCGTACTTCTGGATCGCCTCGTAAATCAGGCGGCCAAGTCCCGGCCAGTTAAACACGGTTTCGAGGACGATGGCACCGGTCCACAAGCTAATCAAAAGCAGCGTAAAGCTCGTAAGGATCGTGGGCAACGTGGGCCGCAATACATACCGGCGCTCGATCTGACCCGAGGTGAGCCCCTTCGCCTTCGCCATCTCCACGTAATCCTCGGAAGAGTAGATGAGGAAGAAGGTTCGCCACGAGTAGATCGTGTGGAACACCGAGGACAACACCTGAGCCAGTACGGGCAGCGTGAGGTGCTTCAGGACGCTCAGAGCATACTCGAATCTATCGGTCGGCGGCGGTGCCTTGACCATGCCGCCGAACGGGAAAACCCTCAGCATGGCAGCGAAGAACAGGATGAGAAAGATGCCGTAAAACCACGACGGCGCTGCGGACGTAGGCGCCAAGGCGATGACGGTCCTGTCAAGCCAGCTGCCGTACCGCCGGGAAAGGGCCAAGGCCACAAAAATGCCCAAGAAAAAGATCAGCAGTTGGGCTGACGCGAACAGGAGAAGCGTAGGAAACAGGCGCTCGAGTATGATTTGCCGCACCCAACTGGAACCGCTGTCACTCGTCAGCCGCTCCGCTTGGCCAAGGTCCAGCGTGATGGCCTTCCACAAGTAACGCACGCTGCGGGCCCAGAAGTTCTGGTTCAGACCTTGGCGTTCGTATTCTTGCTGGATCCTAGCTTCCACCACTCGGTTATACTCTGCTACCGACAAGTGCCTCAAGCTTTCGTCCGCAACGGCCATTTGCCTGACGTTGAAATCAATTTCGGCCTTACGGATCTCGTCGACCTTGCCACCCATGTTCGCCACGATGATGGTCAGGTAAACCGCGACGACGGACGTTATCACGATCGTCACCGCGCGCGTGAGGATATACACCAACAGCCTGAGCCATTGCGGCAACCCTTTAGCGGTCGCCGGCGTGGCGCCCGACTCTACCGTCAAGGCAGGTTCTGCCATGCTCTTCTCCCCCTGAACTGACGCTTGCACACCCGAAATGTCAAGTGGGGGCCGTAGACGGAGAAGGCTAAGCCACCCTCTACGACCCCCACGACTCTCCTATACGCTACGCTACACGGACTCTCCTGGTCGTATGGCCTGCCAGTTTCTTACTATGGTGTGACCACGAAGGTGGCCTCGGCAAACTGGGCACCTCCGACCAGGTTCGTCGTCACGAACACGGTGAGTCGGTTCGCACCGAACGGGAGCTCACGGGTCAGGCTCGGCAGCAGCTCGATTTCGTAGATGCTGTCGCCGACCGGTGCAGCCGTGCCGCGAGTGACCACTTCGCCGCTGGAGCGCTGGATCAGGTAGCCGACTTCCACGATCTGGTCCATCGGATAGGGCTCGCCGTCGAAGGTTACCGCGACCTGGAAGCTAGCCTCCCGACCCTGCCGCAGGCCGAGTCGACCGTCGGAGACGACCGTGACCTCAGGAATCCGCGGCTCGTCGAACATATCCCACTTGTCCGAGGGATCGGGGTGATCCTCGAAGCGCTTCAGCACGATCTGGCGCTCGACCGGGTACACACGATCGAGGTACATCACACCGGTACCGAGCCAGAAGTGGTTGTGCTCGTTATACCACTTCTCGAGGTTGGACCAGCGCAGCGCGGCCTCCTCGGGGGTGATGTAATCCTTCAGCGTGTTGTAGTACGGGATGTAGTTCTCGGCCTTCGCCTGCTGCAGATACTTGGCGAGGATCGCGATCGACGGACCGGTGTGCATACCGAGCCACTCTACGCCGAGCTCAGCAGCCTTGTTGTTCGAGAAGGCCAGCTCACGGTTGGCCTCGGCCAACACGCCCAGGGCTACCGTGTGCCACGGAATCGGACCGTGGTTGATGTCAACCGGGAAGTACTCGCCGTACATGAACTCCGCGTCGAGCGACCAGTTGTCGCTGTAGGACTCGATGATCAACGGATCGGTCGAGAGGATCCTCATACCCTTGAAGTAGGGCAGATTGATCTCGAGCGAATCCTGGGCGTCCTTGTCGTGGATCGCGCTCTCGGGCTTGCCGCGGTCGAAGCCGATAATGAACGCGAACAGGATGTCACCGAGGGAGATCGGGCTGCCGTCGTGCCACTTCACCGTCTCGAAGAAGTCCTCGGGGAAGTACACGACCGAGCGATGCACGGCCTCAAGACCCTCGGGGAACTTCTCACCCGCGGTGATGAACCGCTGCTCCGTAGCATCCCAGTCTACCCAGGCGTCCTCGGGCACGACGATGCTGTCGGTGAACTTCAGGTCGACCCAGTCGAGCGACTTGGACACCGGATAACCCTCGAGCACCGTAACCTCAGCCCGCTCGATGCGGTTTGCCCACTGGTTGCCCGTGTAGGGGTCGACGATGATGCTCCGCTCCATGGTGGCGCGGATCGCCATCTGGTCGTACAGGTTGTTCGAACCGGCGATCGGGTTCCACGGGCTGTCGAGGAGGCTCGGCAGAGCGATGATCACACGTCCGCCTTCCTGGCCCTCGCGCGCGAGGGTCGGAGCCCACAGAAGGGTACCGGCTACGCCACCGCCGAGGTCAGAGGCCACGCTGATCTCGGCCCGACGCGGCACGAAGCTGATGCGGTCGACCAGGAAGATGCGGGGCGAATCCTTGAAGCCGAGCTCCAGGATGCGCTCCATCAGCGCGTTGCGCTCTTCCATCGTCTTGAAGTCGTAGTTGTAGAGCCGGGACGAGATCTCGTCGAGCTCCGGATCGACGTCGAGAATCTGCCAGGGCGGGTTGGCCATGATCCGCCTGGTGTACATCTGCTCGAAGTTGTGAGCCTGCGAACGGTACACGACGGGCGAGGACCAGCCGCCGGTGTAGACCATCCACGCACCGCCGGACGGATCGCCCTGCAGCCAGATCGGGCTCGCGTCGGCGCCGGCCTTGTAGTCGATTTCGGTAGTGAAACCGATCTTCTCCAGCTGCGCTGCGAAGTAGTTGCCCACTTCACGCCGCTCGTCCTCGGTCCGGGCCAGGATCTTCACCACGACGGGCTGACCCTTGTAATACCACTTGCCGTTGCGCAGCTCGGCACCCATGGCCAGCATCTCTTCCCTAACAACCTCTTCAGCCTTGCCGAGGTCGTAGCTGTAGATCGTCTCGAGCTCGCGCATCTTTTCGACTACACGGGCGTAGTCGGCAAAGGCACGGGTGAGCACCGTGTACTTCGGAACCGCAAGGCCGGCGTAGATCTCCTGGGCGAGATACTCGCGGTCGACCAGCCAGTTCATGGCCTCCCGCACGCGCCTGGAGTGGAACGGGTTGAGAGAGCCATCGGTGAACTCGGGGCCGTAAGTATTAAAGGTAAGCTCCGTGTAAGAACCAAACACCTGATAGTAATCCAAAGCAGGGTGGTTCCGCACCTGTTCGAACAAGGCAGCGTTCGTCACACCGTAAGCGTAGATGTCGATGTCGCCAGCAATCAGGCGGCTAATAGCCTGTTCGGCCTGGGCCACTTCGATCAGGACGACTTCGTCGACCTTCGCACCGTTGCGGACCTGTGCTGCCGTGCCCAGGGACAGAACGAGCAGCAGCACGATGGTGAACAGGCCAATCCGCGTCGTTCTACTGAACATACATATGTCACCCTTCCTTGCATCAAAGATACGGCAAGTAAACTTTCTGCTGACCAAGAGTTGTCCAGCCTACCCCTATACTGCTGTGCCTACACCGGAGTTCGTTACCCCCCCTTCCCCAGGGCGGACCCCTACATCCACCCCCTCCGGCTCCTAGGTCTGCTGTCTCAACCCTGTTAAAGGCATATTATTAGCTATGGACCTTGGATTTCCTTTAATCCGTGTGCCCCTTTTTGGCGAATTTCGTCGAAGGTCCAGTTCCAGCAGTCGAAATACAGCCTCACCGAACACCAAATACGGCATCGCGGTGCGGGTTCCCTGCTAGTTCGTTCCCCCGTCCGATAGGAAATAGGCAATGTCTGATAACGTGCAGTAAGCGGCAGATCGTACGCCGCCCCCTGCGCGAAGAAACCCTTCGCAGCAACGCCACGAAGGGTTCCCCATTGGTGGAGCCGAGCGGGATCGAACCGCCGACCTCTTGAATGCCATTCAAGCGCTCTCCCAGCTGAGCTACGGCCCCACATCCTAGTTTCTCAAGTCGCCGGTGCCCCCGACGCACTGCTCATTATACTGTAGGTCCCATCATCCGTCAAGTCCTTTTCTGCAAGAATCGCCCAGCTCAGCCTACGGCACGACAACGGAAGCCTGACAGAGATGCCACGACCCTCTAGCCGGTCTCGGGCCGGCGGACCAAGTAAAACACCCGCTCCTCAACGGGTTCCGGCGGGGTGAGACCGGCCACCTCGCCCCAGCTCACCAGCTGCAGGCCTGCCCCTGCCAGAGCAGCCGCCATCTCCTCGTGCGAGTACGCCCGTTGCACGTGCACTTCGTCAACCCGCCGGTACCGCCGCCCGCCCTCGTGAACGAAGAAAGCCAGGTGCATCGTCACCGTGCGTCTTTCGGGATCGTACGCGTTTTCCCAAATGTAGGACAGCTCGCCCACGTGCTCTGCGTACGTATAGTCACCATACACGTGCTCCAGCTTCCACGCGGTGTTGACGTCGAAAAGTAGAATGCCGCCGGGCCGTAGGCTACGGCGCAGATTGCACAAGGCAGACGTCAGTTCCCCATGCTCCGTGATGTAGTTCAGGCTATCGCAAAGGCACAGCGCCGCGTCGTAGGACCCGGGCAGGTCCAGGCGGCGCAGGTCCTGGTGGTATAAGGGCAGATCCACACGCGCGGCCTCAGCGTTCCGGCGCGCCTCGCGCAACATGGCCTCGGAAATGTCCACTCCGGTCACACGGTGCCCCAGCAGTCTCAGGCCCACGGCGATCCGCCCGGTGCCGCAGGCCGCGTCCAAAAGGTCGAACCTGCCTTGTCCCATACACTTTTCCAGCACGGCTTGTACGAAAGCGAGCCACGCATCCCAATCGCGGGTTTCCGAGAGCACCTCGTAATACGGGGCTAGATGGGCGTAAGGTGCCGCCTGGTCGCCGCTCATTCGTCCACGCCTACCAAGCGGAGCGTCTCGCCTTCGCCGACGGGCCGAAGCCGCGGCGCATCACCCCAAAGCCGCTCCAGATCGTAGTACTTGCGGGCATCGTCTTGGAAGACGTGGACGATCACGTCGCCGTAGTCCATGAGCACCCAGCGGGCCTCATCCCAGCCCTCCAACCGGCGGTAGTACACGCCCCGCTCCTCCAAATATTCACTGATGCCGTTGCAGACCGCCCGCACCAGTTGCACGTTGTCTCCGCTCGCGATCACGAAGTAATCCGTCATGATCGTCAGCCCCTGCAGGTCGAGGATCTGCACGTCCGATGCTCTTTTGTCCAGGGCGATGCGGGCCGCATGGGTTGCGATCTCTGTCGGTGTCAGAGTGCTCTCTCCTCTCTCGCTAGTCGTTATAATCCCTTCCCACGATGACGACGATATCGACGCCGGCCGTATCCACCGTCGCCGGAACCGATGCATCCTCGGCTACCCGTCCGCCGAGCAAGGAAGCGATGTCCCTAGCCGTCTCCACTTTTCCGGTAAGGGGAATGACCAACGTTTGGGCATAGGTATAGCGGTCCGCGTTGCCGATCCGGCTGACATAAAGATCTTCCGAACGCAGCTTGCCGGCAACGCGTGCGGCGACGCCGGACACCCCGTTACCGTTCAAGACCACTACGTTGACCATGTTGTGGCGGCCGAGGAGCACCCGGTTGACGGCCTCCCTGATACCCGCCTCGTCGGGAATCCAATACGATGCCCCGCCGATCGTCTGCGCGTTTCCCGGCAACACGACGGTTTCCATGCGCTCGATATCGACCTGGTTCACCGATCCCGCAAGCCGCAGGGCTTTGTCAAGGGGCATGTTCGTGTGGACGGCCTCCATAAGCTGCGGCACGATGAGGGGAGCGCGCACAAGCATAGCAGGCTGCAACACCTTGGCAGCTAGAGCCCGTACGAAATTCAGCTGCCTCTCGACGCGTCCCCGGTAGGTGCCCGTCAGCGGATCGGCAAGCACGACGTCTCCCAAGCCGTCGGCTCGGTAACGCACGTACTGGAGGGCCTTCTCGCCGTCTAGAATCTGCGTGCCCGGCTGGAGATCGATGTACAAGTTCTGCGCTTTATCCGTGTACACCATCGGCCGGTCGATGTGTATCTCCACGCCGCCTACCGTGTCGACCACCTTGCGGAAACCGTCGAAGTCAAGGCGCACCCAGTGGTCGATCTTCACCCCCAGGAGCTGCTCTACGGTTGCGACGGTCCGCTCGGGCCCGCCGATGGCGTGGGCCACGTTGATCCGGTGAAAGCCCGTCCGGCCCGGAATGCGCACGCGCGTGTCACGGGGAATCGACAGCACTCCGATATGCCTTGTGCGCGAGTTGAGGGAAACGAGCATTAACGTATCGGTGTGGTTCGGTTCCAGCGCGTCCATACCCATCACGAGGACGAGCAGACGGTCGCCGACGGGCAGGATTTCCCCTTCCACGTAGACGTTCAGTCCGGCGGTGCCGCGCTGCATCAGATGAAAGACGCCGGCCACTATCAGGACGAGCAGCAACCCACCCGTTCCGAGGCCGATGAGCACACGCCTGCGGCGCGCCATTCTTTTTTGTTTGCGCCTCTCCTCTAGCGCCAGGCGCCTGGGAGAGGAACCGAGTTCTGCCATAAGGACGACTCCTTCTCGTCTCCGTGGAGGCGGCAGTAAGCGGATGTCGTGCGGCCCCTACATGTAAAGGGCGTTCCGGGCTGCGACCATATTCGGATGGATCAGGTAGCCCCGCTCCAACAGGTACCGCAAAGACTGATCCAAGGCGAGCCGCACGGCCGTGTCGAGGCACTCGAACATGGCGGCCCGCACACGCTCCACGCCCGGGAAATCCCGCGCCGGTTCCGCATAATCGGCTACGAAAACAATCTTCTCCAAGGGCGACATGCCGGACCTGCCTGTAGTGTGGAACCGGATCGCGTCCAAAATCTGGATGTCCTCCACGCCGCACTCCCTACGGACGAGCTCGGCGCCGACGGGTGCGTGCAGCAAGATGGGCGCCCGCGCCTCGACCTCGGTGACGGGAATCCGCCAAAGGCCGGCCAGCTCGAGGAGCCTGGCGGGCGATGCATCCCGCGCGCAGTCGTGAAGGAAACCCGCCAGCCGGGCTTTGTCTGGGTCGACATCGTAGCGTTGCGCAAGCCACTGCGCCAGCTGCGCCACCCGGCTGCAGTGGGCAAGACGCGCCGAAGGGATGCGCCCGGTCGCCCACATCTTGAGTGCGGCGGTGTCCATCATGGCTCGCTCCCCTCTTCCCCTCGGTAAAGCCCGTGGGCCTCGATGTATTCCCGGACCATGTCGGGGACCAAATACCGGATGGAGCGGCCTTCCCGCACCCGGGAACGCAGGTCGCTGGCCGAGATGTCGACGGCGGGTATATCGGCAAAATGGATCCGGTGGCCGTAGCGCGTGTACATATCTCCCAGGCTTTGCGCGACGGCCTCCTGCGCGTATCCAGGCCGGCCGACGACGATCATATGGCACAACTCCAGCACTTCCTGCGGCTCCTTCCACGTCGGCAGGCCGATCATCGCATCGAGGCCTAATATGAAGAACAGTTCCACGCCGTCCGGATGTTCGCCGTGCAACTGCCGCAAGGTGTCGACCGTGAACGACGGGGCCGGCCGGTCCAGCTCGAGACGGGACGTCGAAAACTGCGGATTGTCCAACGTAGCCAACAACGTCATCATGTACCGGTGGCGAGCCGGCGTGACCTCGTCCGGGTTCTTGTGCGGCGGCGTGCCCGACGGGACAAACACCACCTCGTCGAGGCACCACGCATCCAGGACGCTCTGAGCTGCGATGAGATGTCCCAAATGAGGTGGATCAAATGTTCCGCCGTAAACTCCTAGCCTTCGTACATGCTCTCCTGAATCGCACATGTCCTCTACAAGCCGCCTATCGCACGAGTTCTACTGCCGGATGTGACCGTCTCCGTGGACCACATACTTCACCGTGGTCAGCTCATCGAGACCCATCGGCCCGCGAGCGTGCAGCTTCTGCGTACTGATACCGATTTCTGCGCCAAACCCGAATTGCCCTCCATCCGTAAAGCGTGTCGAGGCGTTCACGTACACAGCCGCGGCATCGACGCACTGGGTGAAGCGTTCGGCCTCCCGGTAGTCGCGGGTCACGATCGCTTCGGAATGGCCCGTCCCGTACCGGGAAATATGTTCGACGGCTGCATCGAAGCTGGGAACGACGCGCACGGCCAAAATCAAGTCCAGATACTCGGTAGCCCAGTCCTCCTCCGTCGCCGGCTCCATAGCAGGGACGATTTGCCGCGCCCTTTCGCACCCCCGCAGCGTGACACCCCGATCGGTGAGGGCTTGCGCCGCCCGGGGCAGGAACTCTTCTGCCACCGCCTCGTGAACCAGCAGCGTTTCCACGGCGTTGCATACTCCGGGCCTCTGGGTCTTGGCGTTGATCAGGAGCGCCTCGGCGGTGTCCAGGTCTGCCGAGGCCGCAACGAAAATGTGACAGTTTCCCGTACCGGTCTCGATCACCGGCACCTTTGCGTTCTCGACGACGGACCGGATGAGCCCGGCGCCGCCCCGAGGGATCAAGACGTCGATCAGTCCGTGCAGCTGCATCATCTCCACTGCCGCACTGCGGTCCGTCGACTCGATGAGGTTAATCGCCCCGTGGGGAAGCCCCGCCGCCTGTGCCGCGTCGGAAATGACCTCGGCGATCGCCGTATTCGATCGAATGGCTTCGCTGCCGCCCCGCAAGACGACCGCGTTCCCGGCCTTCAGACACAGTCCCGCCGCATCGACGGTCACGTTCGGCCGCGCTTCGTAGATGATGCCCACGACGCCGAGCGGCACCCGCACCTTAGACACGCGCATACCGTTCGGACGCACCCACCCGCGCAGTACCTCACCCACGGGATCGGGCAAAGCGGCCACCTGACGCAGCCCCTCGGCCATGTCGCGGACCCGCTGCTCGTTCAAAGTCAGCCGGTCGATCAGGGCGCCGGTTATGCCCCGGGCCTTCGCCTGATCGACGTCCAGGGCGTTGGCCTCGAGAATGCGCGCTTTGTTTGCTTCAAGGGCGTCCGCCATGGCGTGCAGCGCGCGGTCTTTCACGTCCGATGCGAGGACCGCCATCTGCCGGGCGGCGGCCTTCGCCAAACTGGCCTTTGCGCGGGCCTCACTGCTTTGTACTTGCTGCAAGGGAATTCCCTCCCGTGTAGGTGACAACCAGGTTGTCCCTGTGGATCACCTCGTCGTAGTGAAGCTTGTGACCGAGGTCCGCCTCGATCGCATGGGTGCTGCGGCCTTTCATGCGCTCGATGTGGCGGGACGAATAGTTCACTAAGCCTCGGGCGATCTCTTCGCCGCGCCCGTCGACCACGGATACAAGTTCCCCTACGTCGAAGGAACCCCGCACCTCGACGACGCCTATGGGAAGCAGGCTTTTTCCCTTTTCCAGTATCGCCAGGCACGCGCCGTCGTCGATCACGAGCTCACCTTGGGGCGTCTGGAAAAAGGCGATCCACCGCTTTCGCATCTCCAAGGGGCGCCGCTGCGGAAGGAACAGGGTGCCGACCCGTTTGCCGCCGAGCAGCTCGCGCAGCACGTTCGGACGGTCGCCGTTGGCGATCACCATTGCCGCGCCTGACTGCATTGCGATCTTGGCGGCCTGAATCTTCGTGGCCATGCCGCCGCTTCCGAGAGCCGAGCCGGGGCCGCCTGCAACGCTCTCCAGCTCGCCCGTGACGTCCGTGATGACCTGGATCAGCTCGGCATCGGGCCGGGTGCGCGGATCCGCGTCGTACACGCCGTCGACGTCGGACAGGAGGATCAGGAGGTCGGCGTCCACGAGCCCCGTCACGAGCGCTCCTAGAGTATCGTTGTCGCCGAACTTGATCTCGTCGACGGCGACGGTGTCGTTTTCGTTAATGATCGGAATGACGCCGAAGCGCAGGAGCGCCAAGAGAGCATGGCGTGCGTTGAGGTGCCGGCGCCGGTCTTCGATGTCTTCCCTGGTCAGGAGCACTTGGGCGACGGTGTGGCCGTACTCGCTGAACAGCTTCTCGTACATCTGCATGAGAAGGCCCTGACCCACGGCGGCGACGGCCTGTTTTTCGGGAATCGTCTTCGGCCGTTCCGTAAGGCCAAGGCGGCTCATCCCCGCCCCGATGGCCCCGGACGTGACGACGAGCACCTCGCGCCCTTCGTTCGCCACATCACAGATTTGGCGCACGAGACGTTCCAGGCGGTCGAGGTTGAGCCGGCCGTTCGGGTACGTAAGGGTGCTCGTACCCACTTTGACGACGATGCGTCTTGCGTTACGGAAGGTAGTCGCTGCGTTCGGACACGGACGGAGCTCCCTCCTTAGGACATGTGAACCGTGCTCCCGGGTGCGGCACGAACAAGGCTACGACGGAAGTTCGATGCGCGGCGCCTTCTTTGACCGGCGGTACAGCAGCGCGACGCGGCCCACTTGCGAGACGGGATCCGCCTGGGTCGCGGCGCACAGGGCTTCCGTCGCCTCCTGCACCGTGATCGTCGCGTTGCGCAGAAGGCGCACTTTGATGAGTTCCCGCGCTTCGAGGGCGTCGTCTGCCTGTTTGACCACTTGCTCGGTAATCCCGCCCTTGCCGATTTGCAACACGGGGTCAAGGTCTTGACCCAAGCCGCGCAAATAAGCCCGTTGCTTGCTCGTCAGCATGCCATCACCCATTTGCTTATTGTGGATTGGTTCGCTTCCAGGAAAAAGGATCCTGCACCTAGTTAATCGATGAACTCGAACTCGAGATCAGCTATGCGCACCGTGTCGCCGTCCTGCACACCCGCCTCGCGCAGCGCGTCGTAAATGCCGAGGCGGTCGAACAGGCGCTCGAGGTGCCGCATAGCGGCTTCGTTGGAGAAGTCAAAGCGCTGCATGTAGCGTTCGAGGTCGTCGCCTTTCACGACGAACCCGTCGTCACCTTTGACGATATGGAAAGCGCGCAAATCGTAGCGGCGGCGTGAACGTCCTCCGTCCTTTCCGGCGTCGATCCCGTACACCCGCACCGCACCGCCGCCCTGAGTCCCGTCGGCTTCACGCCTGGTCCGGCGGGCCTCCTGCACCGCGTGCCACGCCGCATATACGAGTTCCTTCGTGCCCTCGCCCGTGGCTGCGGACACCGGGTAGACGGGTATTTCTCGCGCCCGTGCCCACTCCTCGACGGCCGGCAGGTGCTCACGGGCGGTAGGCAGGTCCATCATGTTGGCGGCGATCAGGCGACGGCGCTTGGCCAAGTCGGGATTGTACCGTTCGAGCTCGCGTTCTAGTACATCCAAGTCCGAGACGGGATGGCGCCCTTCCCGTGCCGAGGCGTCCACTACCAAAACGAGTACGCTCGTCCGCTCGATGTGCCGCAAGAAAGCGTGGCCCAAGCCGGCGCCGCGGTGGGCACCCTCAATGAGACCCGGTATGTCCGCCATGACGAAGCTTTCACCCGGGCCGAGGGAAACGACCCCCAAGTTCGGCACGAGCGTGGTAAAATGGTAGTCGGCGATCTTCGGTTTGGCCGCCGACACTACGGAAATGAGCGTCGACTTGCCCACGTTAGGAAAACCTACCAGGCCGACGTCGGCCAAGAGCTTCAGTTCGAGCCGCAACCAGCGCTCCTCGCCCGGCTCTCCCTTCTCGGCGAAGGCGGGTGCCTGCCGGGTCGGTGTGGCAAAGCGGGCGTTGCCCCTGCCGCCCTTTCCTCCCGCGGCGGCAAGCCAGCGGGCGCCGTCTTCGACCAAGTCGACCAACAGCTGTCCGTCTTCGCTGTAGACCTGGGTGCCCACGGGCACGCGCAGGACGAGGTCTTCGCCGCTGCGCCCGTGGCGCTTTCCGCCTTCCCCGTCCCGGCCCCGCTCGGCTCGGTAATGGGGGCGGTAGCGGAAGTCGATCAGGGTCGAGAGTGCCGAGGTCGCTTCCAGGTACACCGAGCCGCCCCGTCCTCCGTCCCCTCCGTCGGGACCGCCGCTCGGTACGTATTTTTCCCGCCGCCACGCCACGGCGCCGCGCCCGCCGTCGCCTGCCTTAACGAAAATCTTCACGCTGTCGACAAACATGCGCCTGCCCTCCTCGGCATACCCGTGCCCGTCCGTGAACGGCGCCATACCTACTTCCGAGACAAAGAGCCCGGTGCACCCTGCGCGGTGACCGGGCTCCTGGCAACACGACGGCGACCGCCCCTTAGGCTCGAGCCGCCGCAACCTCCGTCTCGGGGATAACGTACACCTTCTTGGCGCGCTTGCCGTGGTTGGTGAAGGCCACGTATCCATCGACCTTGGCGAAGAGCGTATCGTCCTTGCCGATGCCAACGTTGAGGCCCGGATGCACCTTCGTTCCGCGCTGGCGCACCAAAATGCTTCCCGCCGTCACGTACTGGCCGGCGAAGCGCTTCACGCCCAGCCGCTTCGCCTGCGAGTCACGGCCGTTGCGTGTGCTGCCCCCGCCCTTTTTCGTAGCAAAAAGCTGCAGGTTCATGCGGATCATTCCTGCACGACCTCCTTTACTTCGATATAGTCCCCGTACTCACGGGCTATCTCGACCAAGCCCGTTACCATGCTCTCCAAAATGATCTGCGCCCGTTCGGCTTGCACCGGATCGAGGTCCCGGGGCAACCGGCACGTGAGAAAGCCTTCCTCATCGTCGACCGCCACCTCCGGTGTTACCCGGGCGTGCCGGGGCAACGCCAGCACGGCGGTCTGGGTCAGTACCGAGACGGCCGCACAGACGATGTCGCTACCCTTGGGCGCATAGCCTGCGTGACCCGAGGCGGTGAAGCCTGCCACATCGCCACGGGCCGTCCGGTAGATGTCGACCCGTACCACGGCGCTTACCCCTCGATGCGCTCGATGCGCAGAGCGGTGTAAGGCTGCCGGTGGCCGTAGCGCTTCCGGTAATTCTTCTTCGGCTTGTACTTGAAGACCAAGATCTTGGGCGCCTTGGCTTGCTTCACGACGGTTGCCACCACACGGGCACCGTCGATGTACGGCGTGCCGACGCGCACCGACTCGCCGTCCTGGATGAGGAGCACCTTGTCCAACTCGACCGTGCTTTCCGGCTCTCCAGGCAATTTCTCCACATAAAGAGTGGCGCCTTCGGACACCCGGTACTGCTTGCCGCCGGTCTCCACAATGGCGTACACGGGAGTCCACCTCCTCGCTTTGGACTCGCCGGCCGACGAGGCAGACGCCACCGGCGTCTTTTTTCTGGCCCGGGCCGAGCGGTTAGGCCCTGACTCCCACAGGAGTCAGGCCACCCACAAATTCTAGCACCTGGCGCAGGCTTCTGTCAAACGGCTTAGGAGCCCACCATGCGGCCCTTCGCGTACGTGCGGAAAACCCGTGTGATTTCGACTTGCAACTTCTCACCGACGTGCTCACCGGCTCCTTCGATGTCGAGCACGTATCCTGCGACACGGGCGATGCCGTCGCGGGGATTGGACACATGGGGCTCTTCGACGTGAATGTCGAGCACTTGCCCTTCGTATACGGGGAGCGCGAGGCGCTCCACTTCCTGCCTCGTGCCCATCGCCACGAACCGCACGTCCGAAATGTCGAGGCCATCCGTTCCCCGCACGAAGACGGTCTTGCCCGTAATCTCTTCCAGCCGGCGCAAGTTTGCGCCGCCCGAGCCGATGATGACCGCCGCAACGGACGGATGGCAAGCCACGAGGATCGCCTCGTCGTCCGTCGCCCTCGCCACACGCTTGATCTCCCTCTGCACCTTGTAGGCAACGGTGGTTTCGGAGAGGATTTGGCCGCTGCCGTGGCAGGTCGGACACGTCTTGTAGAAGACGTCTTCGATGTCGCGGCGCACCTTCTTGCGTGTGATCTCGACGAGCCCCAGGTTGGTAAAGCCCAGAATATGCGTGCGGGTTCTGTCGCGGCTGACTTCTTGTTCCAGCACCCGCAACACTTTCTCTTCGTCCTCTTTCGACTCCATGTCGATGAAGTCGACGATGATAATCCCGCCGATGTCGCGCAGGCGCAGCTGGCGCGCGATCTCCACACTCGCTTCGAGGTTCGTGCGCAAAACGGTATCCGCCAGATTCGTCGTACCGATGAAGCGGCCCGTGTTGACGTCGATGCTCGTGAGCGCCTCGGTATGGTCGATGACGAGGTAGCCGCCGCAATCGAGCCAAACCTTGCGGTCCAATGCGCTGTCGATCTGGTCTTCGATGCCGTACGCCTCGAAAATGGGCGGCCCTTCATGGTACAAGTACACGCGCCCGGACAGCTCGGGCGAAAGGGACGCAATCAGAGTGCGCAGCCGGCGATAGAGCTGGCTGTCGTCTACCACGAGTTTGTCGACGTCATCCGTGAACCGATCCCGTGCGATGCGATAAATAAGGTCGTAATCTTTATAAAGAAGTGCTGGAGCGCTGAGACGTTCCGCACGTGCTTCAACTTCCGACCAGACGTGTGAGAGGAACTCGACATCCTGCAGCAGTTCGTGCTCCGAACGGCCTTGCGCCTCGGTCCGCACGATCAGGCCGACACCTTCCGGACGCATCTGTTTGGCCAACGACCGGAGACGGCTTCTTTCCGCCTCATCGGCGATGCGCCGCGAGATACCAATGTAGTCTTGGCCGGGCAGCCACACGAAGTAGCGGCCCGGCACGGAAAGGTTGGTGACCACACGCGCCCCTTTCGTGCCGAGGGGCTCTTTGGTCACCTGCACGACGACCGTATCTCCCTCCTTCAATATGTCCCGTATCGAGGGATGTCCGGCACCCGCCGCTGCGTGACCGTTGTGCTGTTCTCCGTGATGCAAAGCATCGTCGACATATAAGAAAGCGTTCCGTTCAAGGCCTATGTTCACGAATGCTGCCTGCATCCCCGGCAAAACGTTCTCTACACGGCCCTTGTAGATGTTCCCTACGACGCGCTGGCTCGGCTCTCGCTCCACGTACAACTCGACCAGGCGACGATCCTCTAGAAATGCCGCCCGCGTCTCACCGAAAGCGGAGTTGATCACAATCTCCCGCTTCATGAACTTGTCACTCCTGACCGAACCGGCAAAACTCGGTATAAAAGGGTTAGCAAGGTGCTGATCTAGACTGCTGATGTATGCTCTAAGCTTGCGCTTACACCGTTTGCGCTATTCTACGGCTGGCGTTCGGCAGGTTCGCAACACGGCAGGCAGACTTGGCACACGACAAATTAAGGTGTGGTGAGGCCTAAGAAAATCGAACAAATGTATGCTTTCAGACTACCATATACGGAATCACCTGTCAATCTTTCGGGTTCACCCGCGGCCATCCCGACTTGGCTTCGCACGTGAAACCAGAGCCCCGGCCCGGCGGTGCACTCCACCGGAAAAGAAACAGTCGAGAACCTGGGCCTCCGAAACCACCCCCAGTACCTTCCCGTCGCCGTCAACTACCCAGAAAACGCAGTACCGGCCGGGCACCAGCCGTTCAGCGAGGCTCCGCACCGTCGCCTCGGGTGAAATCGCCACAGCTTGCACGGGCAGCAAGCCGCGACGCCCGAGCTCCTCCCGCTTCGCCGCCAGAAAGCGGATAAGCAGAAAGGGTGCGTCAGCCTCCTCGCGCCTGGCGGCAAGGTACACGAAAACAGCGAGAGGAAGAAGCGCGACGCTCACCGGGCGCACGGCGGTGCCGGCCAGGCCGACAAACAAAAGCGCCGCAGCAAGGGGTCTTGCCAGGCGCACCGCGTGCACGGTAGCCCGGCGCAGGCCGACGCGACGAGCCAGAAACGCTCGATAGATCCGCCCTCCATCGAGGGGCAAGACCGGCACCGCGTTGAAACCGAGAACGGTGACGTTCGCCCATATGAAAAGATGCCACCAGTCGCCCTCAACCACATTGTACCGTAAAGCCAACCAGCCGACAAACGCCAAGGCTGCGCTGAACGCCGGTCCCGCCGCCGCTACCGCAAGTTCCGCGGCAGGGTCGATCCCCAAAGGCGCGTCAATGTGCGCCACGCCGCCGATGGGCGTCAGCTCGACATGGGAGACCAGCATACCCCGGCGCCTTGCCGCTGCGATGTGTGCCAACTCGTGCAGGACCAAGACGCCGAACAGGGTGGCCACTTCGGTCAAACGTCCCGCTGCCGCCATCAGCAACAGAAACAGGAAAAAAGACGGTGCGAGCCGTATGCGCAGCCACCGGCGCGCGCCGGCACGCCTGCCCTCCGTACCCTCAAGCGCCGTGCGGCTCGAGCGGTGCCCAAACGTCAACGTCGCCCCCCGCCCTTTCCGCGTCGCGCATGCGGCAGCATCCCACCTACTCAGTAGTAATCCATCTGTATGACCGGTGAGAGCCCCTTTATGATGGCGGTGCAAAAGCTTGCGTGTGCTCGCCCATCGGTTACCGCAGACGCCGGCGGCATGGGAACCGGTAGGTGCCTAGGCTTTTCACGACGCGGTCCGGTCGGGACGTACGGGCTTCAGAAATGAATCTTGCGCCGCCGCATGACGATGTTGGACGCAATACCGATGCAGATTAGGTTGGCCATGAGGGAGCTGCCGCCTTGGGAAAGAAAGGGCAGGGTGATGCCAGTGATCGGCATAACACCTAAGGTCATGCCGACGTTGACCAGGATGTGAAAGAAAAACATAGAAGTGATGCCACCGGCGATTAACATGCCGTAACGGTCTTTTGCCAGGACGGTGACACGCAGCAACCGCCAAATGAGGAGCGCAAACAGGAAGAGAATGAACGTAGCACCCAGAAAGCCGAACTCCTCGCCGATTACGGAAAAGATGAAGTCGGTATGACGCGCCGGCACGAAATTAAGCTGCGTTTGGGACCCACCGAAAAGCCCCTTCCCGAAAAAGCCGCCCGAACCGATCGCGATCATCGACTGGATGACGTTCCAGCCGTCGCCGGTCGGGTCTGCATACGGATCGAGGAAGACAGCCAATCGCCGCACTTGATAGTCCTTGAGCAGCGGAACGTAGCCCTGTAGCGTCAAGTAGCCGGCGAGGACGATGGCCCCGACGCCGGCCAGGATGAGCAGGAACAGATGCTTCGGCTGGGCTCCAGCAAAGTACAACATGCCCAAAGTGATGGCGGCGAAGACGAGCGCCGTGCCGATATCGGGTTGGAGGGCGATCAGGACCATAGGCGGCGCGACGTGCAGCAGGGGCCCGATGAGGCTCGACAACCGGCTCAAGTCTTGTTTGCGATCGAGATAGGCGGCCAGCGTGAGGATAATGCTCACTTTCGCGAACTCGCTCGGCTGCAGACGGACGGGGCCGAGCGCGAGCCACCTTTCGGCGCCGGCTGCGGAGAAACCGAGTACCATGACGGCCGCCAGAACCGCGACCGTGCCGATATACAGGACGTACGTCCATTTTTGTAACGCGCGATAATCGTAGCCAAGGACGGCGATACCCGCAAGCAGTCCTAGGACGGCCCACTGGGCTTGCCGCTGGACGTAGTAGTGCGGATGGGGGACGCCCGGCAGTGAGCGTGTGGCACTGTAGATGACGACGAGCCCGCAAATAACGAGAGCCAAGGTGACCAGAAAGAGGACTGGATCGAGGTCGCGCAGCTGCCTCCTTTCGATGTCCGCCCGAAACCGTTCAAGAATTCGCATGCCGCAGCTGCCGTTTCACCTCGCGGATGGGGATGTTGGCTACGAGGGCCACCGTCGATTCGTCGCTGTCCAGATTGACTTGGATGCTGTCGACGTCGAACTCCATATACTTCGATATGACCTCGATAAGATCTTCCTTTAGCGCCTCAAGGATCTGGGGCGATAGGTTGGCCCGGTCGTGCACCAACACAAGGTGCAGTCTCTCCTTGGCGGTGCGGCTGCTTGGCTCCCTCCGGAACAGTTTGTTGAAGTACCCGAGCATACGAGATCCCCCTTGGTATGATCGCCCAGTGACCTAATTCGCGTTCCTGCGCCGCCCCCCGATCCCGAGAAGCCGGCCCAGTCGCTGCATGAAGCCGGTATCCATGGTCATGAACGGTACGTCCTCGCCCTCGATCCGGCGGCAGATGTTATGGTAAGCCTGACCGGACCGCGTGCGCCGATCGAAAACAACCGGCTCGCCCCGGTTCGTCGAGACTACGATTTCCTGGTCGTCGGGGACGATGCCGAGCAACTTGATGCGCAAGATGTCGAGGACATCGTCGATGCTCAACATATCGCCGCGTTGCACCATCTCGGGCCGAATGCGGTTGACGATGAGGTACGGATCGTGCAGCCCGTGACTTTCGACGAGCCCGATAATCCGGTCGGCGTCGCGCACCGCGGACACCTCCGGGGTCGTCACGATGATCGCGCTGTCCGCTCCGGATATGGCGTTGCGGAAGCCGTGTTCGATCCCGGCCGGCGAATCGATCAGGATGTAATCGAAGTCCTCCTTCAATGTTTCGACCAGTTCTACCATCTGCTCCGGGCGGATGGCGTCCTTCTCACGAGTCTGGGCGGCCGGCAACAGGTGCAAGTTTTCCACCCTTTTGTCTCGAATGAGGGCCGCGTGGGGTTTGCACTGGCCTTCCACGACCTGCACCAAGTCGTACACGATGCGGTTTTCCAGGCCCATCACCACGTCCAGGTTGCGCAGGCCGATGTCCGCGTCGATCAAGACCACCTTGCGGCCGAGCAGAGCCAAGCCGGTTCCGAGATTAGCGGTGGTCGTGGTCTTCCCCACTCCCCCTTTCCCGCTCGTAATCACGATTGCCCTTCCTGCCATATGAAGCCGCCTCCTAAGGGAACAAAGGTCAGGTCACGAGGAAAAGTTGAACGCCTGGTGTTACGGGCGGTACTCCTCGATCACAATCACGTCGTCCCGCACGCGAGCGATCTCGGGCACGGCAGGGCGCGGCCCTTGCCCGTCCGGCGCACGGGAGATGACGCCCGCAATGCGCAATTGAGTAGGTTCCAGGCGGAACGCGATGACCACGGCATCTTCGTCGCCCGTCGCACCGGCATGGGCGACGCCGCGCAGCGCCCCGAGGACGATAATGTCACCCGTCGAAACGACCATGGCGCCCGGGTTGACGTCGCCGCGGATGATCACGTTGCCGTCGAAGCTGATCGATTGGCCGGAGCGCAGCGTACGCTTAATCAGTACGGACCGCTCCTCGGCGTGCTCGTCCATAGCGGATTGCTCCTCACGCAAGGGCCTGGCCGCCCCGTCCCTCCGGGCAGCGCGACGCGGACGTTGCCTCTCCTCGGTCTCGGGCTGGTCCGCGGCGATTACCATGCCGAGTTCACTGATGACCTCGGTCAAGCGTTCTAGCTCCGCGGGAGACAAAGACCGGCCGGAAGTCTCGAGCCGGAGGGCGGCGCCGCGGAAAAAAGACCGCGAACTGCCGATATGCCGGCGCAACCCGTCGATGACCGCCTCGATCTGGGCATCCTCGCCGATGATCAAGCTCAAGCCGCCCCGCCCACCTTTGATCTTCACGACGTCGCGGTGGGTCATAGAGGGGATCACTCCGTTTCTCCGTCGGTCTGCGCTGCCCTCTCCCGAACGTATTCTGCGACTACCAGGCATCTCCTCCTGATTCTTCGCCCCCATCGTCTACGCCGGGAGGCCCCCCCTTTAGGGCCAAGACCGCGGGGTCGTCGTCCGCAGCGCCGAAATAGTAGTCCATGAGCCGTCGGGCGATCGGTGCAGCCGTCGCGCCTCCGCTCCCTCCTGCCTCGACGTATACCACCACGACGATCTCCGGGTCGGAAGCAGGTGCAAAGCCGGCGAACCAGGCGTGGGGGTCTTCGTTCTCTCCTCGCTGCGCCGAGCCGGTCTTGCCCGCCGGGTCGTACGTGGCTGCTTCTCCCCACGGTGTGTCGTCGGGCCAACGCAGGGACCGGTATGAAGTGCCCCGGGGATCTTGTATGACCGCCCGCAAGCCTTCCACCACCGGTTCCCAGTACGCCGCGCCGATGTCCAACGTGACCGGTTCGGGTTCAACGGCGTAGACCACCTCACCGTCGGCACTTTCGATCCGGGACACGAGATGCGGCCGGTATGCGACACCCCTGTTGGCCACGGCCGTGTACGCGAAGGCTATCTGCAGAGGCGTCACGGTCAGGTAGCCTTGTCCGATGGCGACATCCATGGTCTCAGCGGGATACCACGGCTCCTGGAGGGCACGGCGTTTCCACTCCGGGTCGGGCACGATTCCCGCGTGTTCGGGCGAGAAATCGATTCCGGTCGGCGCGCCGAAGCCAAGGCGCCTTGCGTAATCGGCCAGAACCTGGATCCCGCCGCTTGCGCCGCCCATTCCCGGCCGCGTCGCCATCTCCCAGAAAAAGTCGTTCGCGCTGCGGGCGAGCGCCATCCGTATATCGACGTTGCCCGCCGGTGCCACGCCGCTGCGCACGGACCAGTCGCGCTTGTTGTACAGGTGATAACCCGTCGCGTTGTACGTTTCGTTAGGCCCCAAGACGCCCGTGTCGAGTGCCGCGAGGCCGGTGACGATCTTGAAGACGGAACCGGGGGGATAGGCCCGGACCGCACGGTGCAGGAAGGGCGCGGCCGAATCGCTCGATAGCAAGCGGAAATACTCGCTGCGCTCGGGGCCGATCAGTCGGTTCGGATCGTAAGCCGGAATACTGGCAAAAACGAGGACCGCGCCCGTTTTCGCATCGAGCACGACGACGGCGCCCGCCTGCGCATCCGGGTACGTGGACCGCATGGTCTCGATGTGCTCTGCCATAATGCGCTCGGCCAAAGCTTGAAACTCGATGTCGAGGGTCAGGTGCAAATTGTGACCCGGTACAGGATCACGCCGCTCGATCGTGCGGATCGGTCGGCTGAGGGCGTTGACCTCGACAAGAACCTGGCCGTCTTGTCCTCTGAGATACTCTTCGTAATACTTTTCCAAGCCCGCCTGGCCGACGAGGTCGGTCGTGCGGTAACCGGCAGCCACTTGTTCCGGCGAGGCAGCACCCAAATAACCGAGCGTATTGCCTGCCACGGCGTTATAGCGATACTCGCGCACCCATTCCTCTTCCAGCAAAATACCGGGCAAATCCATCATATGTTCGCCGAGCGCTACCACGGCTTCACTCCCCACGTCCCGCAGGAGCCGTATCGGCTCGTACGGATAGTTGGCCCGGGAAGTGCGCAAGATCTCCTCGATGTCTCCTTCACTCATCCCCAAGAGGGGGGCAAGCCGCTCGATGAGCACTTCTCGGTTTTCTCCCAAGCCTCCCGGTACGGCCGATACCGTAAACGCGAAGCGGTTGCCCGCGAGGACATTTCCGTTGCGGTCGAAGATCATGCCGCGGGGTGAAGGCAAGGGGATGATCCGAATGCGGTTTCCATCGGCCCAGGCGCTGTATTCTTGTCCTTTGACGATTTGCAGGTACCACAGACGGCCGGTGAGAATGAGCAGGACAGCGAGCGCGAGCAAGCCGAACCCTACCGCCCGCATTAGTCGTGTCTTGTCGATTTCGGACAACGCGCTCACCTACCTTGTACACCCGACGTCGGTGCCCGCGGCACGATGTATACGGCGTCTAAGAAGCGGTACGCCCGGCGCAGGAACGGATGCAACAGCAAGGAAAGGGCGCCGTTGTAGGCCATGAGCCAAGGCGCCAGCGCTGCAACCCCTTCCCAGACCGGCATGTGGACGCCGAAAGCCCAGGCCCCGGCCCCGTAAAGGCTCAAGTACAGCGCAGCTCCCGCTACGTTGAAAAGGAGCACTACCGGGATGCGCTCGCTCTCGATACGCTGGCCCAAGGAGCCCGCCGCGGCCCCCACGGCGGCTAGAATCAGCGCTCCGAGGCCGATCAAGCGGCCGGTCAGAATGTCGGCGAGCATCCCTCCGGCAAAGCCGAAGGCCGCACCGGAAAGGTACCCGCGCAGCACGCCCACCGAAATTGCGGCAATGAGCACGAGGTCCGGCGTGACGCCCCGCAAAGGAAAAACCGAGAAAAATGAGGTTTCAAAAACGAGGAGGAGGATCAAAAAGGCGCCGTGCAAGAACGTGCGGATCGCGTAAGCCTGCCAGCCCGTTCTCATGGCGTTTCCTCCCACCAAGGCGCCTCAATGGGCTCGGCCAGGACCACCATTACCCACTCCAGCCGCGCGAGGTCGACGAAGGGACGCAACGTACCGTAGGGGGCCAGGCCCGATTCCCGCTCGTGAACCTGCTCCACGACGCCGATTGGCAAACCCTTGGGAAATATCCAGGACAGCTCCGACGCCACGACGACGTCCCCTACCCGCAGATCGGCTTCCCAGTCGAGCAGCCGTACGGTCGCCCGTTCCTCCGTCGGATCGCTGGTGCCCTCGACCAACACGAGGTGGCCCCTGTCGCGGACTCGGCCGCCTACCGCGCTGCGCGAGTCGGTGATGAGCACAACCTCGGCCGTCCGTTCCGTTACGTTGCGCACCTTGCCGACGGCGCCCTCCGGCGCCACGACGGCCATGCCGGGGGCTACACCGTGCACCCGCCCACGGCTAATCGTAATGGATCCTAGCCAGTTGCTGGGCGAGCGGGCGATGACCTCCGCCGCAAGGAGCTCGCCACCGGCTGGCTCTACCAACTCGAGGAGCTGCCGCAACTGTTCGTTTTGGCGACCGGCCTCCAAGAGGCGATCCCGTTCCATGCGCAGCGCCTGCACTTCCTCACGCAGGCGCGCGTTCTCTTCGTTTAGTGTGCGCCACGACTTCAGCGAGTCCAGGGCGGAGCGGAGGGACGATGCGACGCGGTTTGCCGCTCGCTGCAACGGAGCGACTACCTCGTACACGGCCTGCTCGGGCAGCGTGAGTCCCTCCCGGTATGTGGCCGTGCGGAAGATGACGCCGGAGACGATGAGCAGGAGGGCGACGATGAGGATGACGACAAACCCGCGGTGTCGCAACGCGCTTTCACCTTAACCCGATGCCAGTTTCCGCTGGGTGATCATGATCCGCTCCATCAGGTCATAATGCTCCAGGGCCAACCCGGTGCCCCGTGCCACGGCACCGAGGGGGTCCTCGGCAACGTGGACGGGAATGCCGGTCTCGTCGGACAACAGCCGGTCGAGGCCGTGGAGCAAGGCACCGCCGCCTGCCATCATGATGCCGCGATCGTAAATGTCCGAGGCGAGCTCGGGCGGCGTCCGTTCCAGATTCCGGCGCACACCCTCCAGAATGGTCGAGACCGGCTCGGCCAGGGAGTGGGCAATCTCCTCGCTTGTGAGAGTCAGCGTACGCGGCAGCCCCGTAACGAGGTCGCGCCCGCGGACTTCGCAGCTCTTGACCGGCGCATCTTGCGGAAATACGGACCCGATCTCCTTTTTCACCATTTCCGCGGTGCGTTCGCCGATCAAAAGGTTGTAGGTGCGGCGCACGTACTGAATGATCGCTTCGTCCATGGCATCGCCGCCGATGCGGATCGACTCGTGGGTCACGATACCCCCGAGCGAAATGACGGCTACCTCTGACGTACCGCCTCCGATGTCGACGATCATGTTGCCGTGGGGCTCCTGCACGTCGAGGCCCGAGCCGATAGCCGCCGCCATAGGCTCTTCGATCAACCGGGCGTCCTTAAAACCGGCGGAGAGGGCCGCATCGATCACCGCGCGCTTTTCCACTTCCGTGACGCCCGAGGGCACGGCGATTACAACCCGGGGCCGGAAAAGGGAACGCCTCTTGTACACTTTGTCGATAAAGCTGCGCAGCATGGCCTCGGTCATGTCGAAGTCGGCGATCACACCGTCTTTCATGGGACGCACCGCGACGATGTTGCCCGGCGTCCGCCCGACCATCCGTTTCGCCTCCTCACCGACGGCCAAAATCTCCTTCGTGTCCTGATTGACGGCTACGACGGAAGGCTCGTTCAGGACCAGGCCCCGGCCCTTCAGATAGACGACGGTGTTCGCCGTACCTAAGTCAACTCCCACATCGCGCTGAAAGCGGCCAAACATATTTGGACCTCCTCGTTTCACACCTACAACACCATGCTGCGGACAGGGTGCGGCGCCGACGCGGCCGGCTCTCAAATACGGATCGCGAGGGATGCTACGCCCTCATCGGTGATATAGCCCTCTTGACGGAGGCTGACGTACGAACCCGCACCTAAGATCACGTGGTCGAGCACCTCGATGCCGATGATGCGCCCCGCCGCCACCAGACGCCGCGTTACCGCGATATCCTCGGGACTGGGCGTCGGATCGCCGCTCGGATGGTTGTGCACTAAAATCACGGCGTCACTGCTGCGCCGGATAGCTTGCTTAAACACTTCGCGGGGATGCACCAACGTCCCGTTCAGGTGCCCTACCGACACCTTGTGCAACTCGAGCAGTCTGTGCTTGGTGTCGAGCAACAGGACCCGGAATTCCTCGCGGTCGAGATGTCCCATGACGCCTTGCACGTGCTCGACAACGTCACGGGCACTGCGGACTTCGGGACGCACAGGCGGACTATGGACCAACCGCCGCCCGAGTTCGCAAGCGGCGGCCAGACGTATCGCTTTCGCCTCCCCGATTCCCGGAATCCCTTGCAACTCTTCAACGCTGGCATCGGCCAGATTGCCCAGGTTCTGAAACTCCGACAAGAGCCAGTCGGCTACGGTGAGCGCCGACGCGTCGCGCGTGCCGCTGCCGAGCAATATGGCGATGAGCTCACGGTTTGTCAGCTGGCGTGCGCCGAGTAACAGCATCTTTTCGCGAGGCCGTTCGCCCACGGGCATCTCGCGTATCGTCAGAGAACTTCTCACTCCCAATGTGGCACACCTCTCAACGACGGAGGGGTGTTACAGCACCACCACTCCGAATGGTCGTAGTAGCCGCATCAACACGACGAGCGGCAATCCCACCACATTGGGGTAACATCCCTCGATCCGGGAGACGAGCAATGCTCCGCGGCCCTGGATGGCATAAGCGCCGGCCTTGTCCATCGGTTCCCCTGAAGCGACGTAGCGAGCGATCTCCTCTTCGGAAAGGGCACGAAAGGTGACGAGCGTGCGCTCGGCATCGGATGCCATGCGGCCCGTGGCGGCGTCCACCACGGCGACGCCCGTGATCACCTCGTGCGTCCTGCCCGACAGCATGCGGAGCATGCGCCTGGCGTCCTCGGCATCCTCGGGCTTGCCCAAGGCCTGGCCGTCGACCGTCACGATCGTATCGGCCCCGATGACGACTGCATCGGCGTACCTGCGGGCGACATGTCCGGCCTTCAGCTCGGCCAAGGCGACGGCCTGCTGCCGCGGCTCGAGTTGCGACATGCTCTCCTCGTCCACATCGGCAGGATCGACCGTGAACGTGAGTCCAACCGAAGCGAGGAGCTCGCGCCGCCGGGGAGACGCGGACGCCAAGACGATGGGTGTGCGGAGCACTGTGAGTTTCCTCCCGGGGACATGACTGGTGCGGTATAGGTTTTCGCCATAGGCCGACCGTATGCCTTTCGCCCGGAAAAAAAAGACCGCCTCCGGCGCTTCCCTATACCGGACGGCGGCCGACGCACTGCGAGACGGTCGCCGGCTCAGGCTCTGGTCAAGCTCTCGATCAGCACCTCGGCGACTTCGGGTCGAGTCAGCTCAGGGGGCGGTGCCTGACCCGCATGCAGCATCCGGCGCACGGTCGTACCGCTCAAGCCGACGTGCTCCTCCTCACCGTGGGGACACGTCTTGGAACTCGCCATTTGTTCACACTTCCGGCAGTAAAAGGCGTTCTCAAATAGCAACGGCGTGATACCGAGCTCCTCTTCGGAAAAGCGCGCGAAGATTCGCTGGGCGTCGTAGGTGCCGTAGTAATTTCCCACGCCCGCGTGGTCCCGGCCCACGATGAAGTGGGTGCAGCCGTAGTTCTTGCGACAGAGCGCGTGGAAAAGCGCCTCCCGTGGCCCGGCATATCGCATGTACGCGGGAAAGAGGGACAAGACGACGCGGCTTTTGGGGAAGTAGCGTTCCAGCAAAACCTCGTAGCTGCGCAGCCGAACTGCGATCGGCAGGTCGTCGCCTTTCGTCTCTCCGGCCAGCGGATGAAGGAGCAAACCGTCGACCGTCTCGAGCGCGCACTTTTGGATGTATTCATGGGCGCGGTGAATCGGGTTGCGGGTCTGAAAGGCGACGATGCGCTGCCAGCCCAATGAGGCAAAAAGGGCGCGTGTCTGGCGCGGCGTCAGCAACAATGAATCCTTCTCTGCGCTTTCGTCCGGGAAATACCGGACGGATCCGCCGACTCGGTATTCGGGCCCCGAGAAAAGCCTTGCGACGCCGGGATGGGCCGGATCGTCCGTACCGAAGACGAGCGCGGCCTCGTGTCCTTTATCGATCGTGAACACGCCGCTCGGTTCCAGAATGCCGGCCGGACGTCCGTCGCCCGTCGTCAGAAGGACCATTGCTCCTTCCCGAATCCGCGCAGCTTCCACAGCCGTTACGGGAAGCGTAACCGGCAGAGGCCACACGAGACCGGAAGGAAGACGCATCCGTTCCACTACGCTTTGGTACGTCGCCGCGTCCATGAAACCCTCAAGGGGACTGTAGGCCCCGGTGCCGAGCAGCATGAGATCCGATAGCGCGGCTCGCGACAAGACCAGCGTGCCGTTTCGGCGTGCTGCCGCGATCATCTTCGCCTTTTCCTCTCCCGACGCCGTTCGCTCCACGAGGCGTCCGCCGTGGGGCAATGAACCCATCTTGCACACCCGCCTTCTCACGTTTTTGTCCGGAGAATCACCTCCCTCGGACCCCTTCAACGTACGGCCGCGCCGACGGCCGTGTGCCTGTCCGGTCGCCGGCGGGACGTGCGCGGCGGCGCTTCGTCCTGGTGCGTTTTGTCTGTGGCGACACGGGGCGGCTATGGTAACATATGGGTGTGAAAATGCTGCGGAAGGAGAGCACGTCCATGCGAGATGTGATTATTCTAGGTTCGGGACCGGCGGGACTCACTGCCGCCCTGTACACCGCACGGGCCGACCTCAACCCCCTCGTCGTCGAAGGCTACCAGCCCGGCGGCCAGCTCACGCTGACGACCATGGTGGAGAATTTCCCGGGCTTTCCGGACGGCATTATGGGCCCCGACCTGATGGCCGCCATGAAGCAGCAAGCAGCCCGCTTCGGCGCCGAGTTCGTCAGCGGACAGGCGACCGCCGTGGATCTGTCGGGACAGCCGCTCAAAGTGACCGTAGACGAGAAGACTACCTACGAGACGCGGGCGCTGATTATCGCAACGGGTGCCTCGGCCAAGATGCTCGGTTTGCCCAAGGAACGCTCCTTAATCGGCCGCGGCGTCTCGACCTGTGCGACTTGCGACGGCTTCTTCTTCCGTGACAGGCGCTTGGCCGTCGTCGGCGGGGGCGATACGGCCATGGAAGAGGCACTGTTCCTGACGAAGTTCGCCTCGTCGGTGACGGTCATTCACCGGCGGGACACCTTGCGCGCATCCAAGATAATGCAGCAGCGGGCGATGGCGAACGAGAAAATCTCGTTCATTTGGGATACGGTCGTCGTCGACGTGCTCGGCGAGGACAAAGTGACCGGCCTGCGCCTGCGCAACGTGAAGACCGGCGAGGAATCGACCTTTGAATGCGACGGGCTGTTTGTCGCGATCGGTCACCAGCCGAATACGGAGATCTTCAAGGGCCAGCTGGAGCTCGACGAGGCCGGATACATCAAAGTGAGGGAGCGGACAAGGACGAACATTCCCGGGGTGTTCGTGGCCGGCGACGTGCACGATTACATGTACCGCCAAGCCGTCACCGCCGCGGGATCGGGCTGCATGGCCGCCATGGACTGCGAAAGGTGGCTTGCGGAACAGGGCGCATAGCACCGGTCGGCATTCGACACCGAAGCGGCCCTCCGGCGTCCGAACATCTCCGGAACGCGGGAGGGCCGCTTTCTTGCCGCAGTGTGCGGCTACTTTCCTCCTTGACCGGCAGGCTGCTGAACGGCGGCTGCCACGCGTTCGGCCAGTTCAGCAAAGGCTTCCGCCATGACGCCCTCGCCCGCTATGGCAACGGGAGTGCCCTCGTCGCCGAGGGTGCGTGCCTCCATGGTCAAAGGCAACTGCGCGAGCAGGGGCACGTTCAGCTCCTCGGCCAGCTTCTGCCCGCCGCCCTCGCCGAAGATGGGCGTTTTCTCGCCACAGCACGGACACACGAAAGCCGACATGTTCTCGACCACACCGAGGATGCGCTGGTTTGTCTTAAACGACATCTGAGCCGCTCGGCTCGCCACGCCGGCAGCGACCACCTGCGGCGTGGTGACGATAAGCAACGTGCTATTCGGCAGCAGCTGCGCGACGTCGAGGGCCATATCGCCCGTTCCGGGCGGCAAGTCGAGCAGCAAAAAGTCCAGCTCGCCCCAAACCACGTCCGTCAAGAACTGCCGCAATATCTTCCCAAGCATCGGGCCGCGCCAGATCACCGGACTGTTATCGGGCACGAAATTCCCGATGGACATCACCTTCATCCCATGAGCGGGGATCGGCAGGATTTTGCCGTCTAATACAGTGGGTTTGACGCCCTCGATTCCGACCATGCGGGGAACGCTAAAGCCGTAAATGTCGCAGTCGAGGACGCCTACCGCATAACCTTGCTTGCGCAGCGCGGCCGCCAGATTCACGGTCACGGTCGACTTGCCCACGCCGCCCTTGCCGCTCGCGACGCCGATAACCTGCGTTTTGGAATCGGGAGCCGTGATCGGCGAGCTAAACTTCGCGGCGAACATGGCGGCACGCTCTTCCGGCGTCATCGCGCCCAGTTCGACCTCGACGCGTCCGACACCGGGGATCCGGGCGAGCCGCTCCTCTACGGACCGGCGAATTGTATCCTTCAGGGGACAGCCGGCCGTCGTGAGAGCCACGGTCACCTTCACGTTCCTGCCGTCAATTTGGACGTCCCGGACCATATTCAGCTCCACGATGCTTTTGTGCAGCTCGGGATCGTGGACTTCGGCCAGCGCGTCCATTACCTGTTGACGATCGATCATCTATATTCAACTCCTGTCCGGAAGCCGGAGTGCGGCATCATTCGTACCATTGAGTCAGCTTGACTCCCGTATAATAGTACCGCAAAATCTCATCGTACGTATACCCTTGCCGTGCCATTCCTTCCGCGCCGTATTGCGACATGCCGATCCCGTGACCGTATCCGTCCGCAATGAAGTGCACCGTGTCGCCTTCGATCTGGACGGAAAAAAGGGATGAGCGCAGGCCCAAAACTTCCCGCACCTGCCGGCCGGTCACTTCCGTGTCGCCGATGCGCAGCGACCGGACCCTGCCCGACGGGAACCGCTCGGTGACCGCGATCTCCGGTGTTCCCCCGCCCACGGGCAGATCCACGCCGAAGCGCGACAGAAAGGCTCCCATTGACACCGACACCACAGCGTCGCGATGCGGGGAGACGTCGTCATACGGATCGGCTACTCCTTGCAAATAGGGGGCCGATCCGCTCCAGTAGTTCTCGGCGCTTTCTGTGTGGCCTCCGCTTGATGAGTGGTAAGCAGCAAGAATGGGCGCTCCGCCGTACGTCAGCACCTGTCCGCGGGTAGCAGCAACTGCCTGCACGACGCGCCGCCACCGGATGCGCGCTTGCCGGCCCCATCGTTGCCAGAAAGCTTCCTGCGAGATCCAGGCCTGGGCGCTGCGGTGGTCGGTGGTCAGGACGGCCCCTTCGGCGTCACCGAGCGGCACGCCGTTCTCCAAGGTGTAGATCGCGTACGTGCGCGCGGCAACGGCCTGCGCCTTCAACGCCTCCATGTGGAAGGTAGCGGGCATTTCCGCCGCCACGACACCCACAACGTAACGCTCCAGTTCTATTTCGACGGTCTGGCCCAAGTCGTGCCGGTACAGTAAGATCGTCGGACTCGCACCGACCGGCGGAATGCGCAGCTCGAGAAAGAGAGCCAGTGCGAAACCTGCGACGAAAACAAACAGGAGCCAACCGAGGCGGCGGAAGTTCCAAATTGTAGACTGACGTCTCCGGTGCGCAGGGAATTTCGATGGAGATGGGAACAAAGAAGTGGCCTCCCGAGCGAGAGATCGACGTCACAAGGTATGTGGCTGCACGCAGGCGCATGCCCTAACGGTTGACGGGAACGATGTGCACCTCGCTGTAGCCTTGGGCCCGCAGCTGTTCTGCAACCTCGTTGGCACTCTCAGGTGTGCTGTAGGCGCCCACTTGGACCCGAAAGTCGGTACCGAAGACAACGTAGGCGTCGGGAAACGTCCCCTTCAAAGCGGCCAGCAGCTGATCGGCGGACGCCCGGTCGGCATAGCCCCCCACTTGCACGCGATAGAGCACGCGACCCGTCGAGGTTGCCTGCTGGCTGGAGGCTTGCGGCGTCTGCTGCGGGCTCTGGGCAGCGGAGGCATTGGAAGATCCAGGTGTCGAGGTGCCGGTGCTGGACCCGGATCCGGACGTTCCGGTGGATCCTGTCGATGTGCTCGTGCCGCCGGATGCAGCAACTTGCGCCGCGGACGAGGCGGACTGCCCGCCGTCCTCCTCGCCGGTCGTTGCATTGGCACCGCCCGGCGCTGCCGCTCCCGCGGACGGTGCCGTCTCGGTGACTGTGTTGACCGTGACTTCGGCCGACGCGGACCGGCCCAGCGGAGAATCGTCACCGCGCGGACTCGGCGCGGTCTGTGCCGCCGTCTCGAGTCCCAATGTATCCGCGATCAAATTGACGATCACGTAACGGCCGATCGTGTAGCCGAGCACGACGGTGATGACGCTGACCGCGACCAGCGCCAAGAACGACCCGAGTTTGCGCGTGACGCCGTATTCGTCACGGCCTTCCCGTGTTCGGGATCGGCGGTCTTTCCTTTCGGACTTGCCCTTCCTAGCCACCGTCTCCGCTACCTCCCGTTCTCGACGCTCCCTGGCCCGGTGCTGTCGTCACCTACTGACTGTCTAGTACGCCTCCGGAACTTCCCTTTCCTGCCGCTTCACGTACCGGCCGCCGTCCGCACGAGAATGTCCACGGCGGTGCTCCAACTATCGCCCGGTGCGAGCCGCACCATCCCCGCCGCAATTCCCCTGGCTTCCAGGTTAAACGCGTCCGTTGCACAGCTGTACGGTTCCAGGCACACCGCAGAATGGTCGGGGGGAGTGTACACGACGAGGTCCGTGAGATTGGCCCGGGACCGCACGACGACTTGCAAGCCGGCATGTGTATCGGTGTAGACGGCGTCCCAATAGTCCGCCGCCTCAATGCCGGTGAAGGCGTGGTCAAAAAAGAGCCTGCCTAACTGCACGCCACGCCTTAGGTCCCGCTCCGCCTCGGGCTCGAACAGGCGTCCCGTCGGAATGAGATCGTCCAGCTCCCGCATGTGCGTCACGGGTGCTTCGATTCGACAGGTCTGTGGATCGCCGCCCGTCACCAAAGGTACGGGAAACCACGGATGCAGTCCGAATCCCATCGGCAGCAGGCCGTCGCCCGTATTCGTGGCCCGAAAACGAGTGTGCAGGCCGTCGGCCGTGAGACGAATGGTGTATTCCAGGGCAAAGGGATACGGAAAGACGTGGACTTCCGGATGGTCGTGCCAATCGAACGTGCACACGATATACGCCGAATCGTCCTCCGTGCCGAAGTCGGCCACCGTCCAAGGGCGATCGAGCACCAGCCCGTGGATGGCATGGCCGCGCTCGGGCTCGGTAATCGGCAGCTCTACGGTGCGTCCGTTGAAAGCAAACCTTCCGTGGGCGATCCGGTTCGGAAACGGAAAGAGGACGGGAATTCCGTACTGCACCGGTTCCTCCCGCAGCGCATCGAGGCTCGGCGGCGCTTTCAAAATGTCCACCGTATGGCCGCCTGCACACCACGCGAACCGGGCACACTGGGCTCCCATGGCCGGAATCACTTCCGCCCGTGTCCCGCTTATGCGCTCCCGGAGAATATAGACGGCGTCTCCCGAATCCTGCCGTCGCTCCACAACGTACGCACTCACCGTAGATCCTCCTCAGTCCGTTGAAATCGCGGGCAGACCCCCGCAAAGGTCAATGCACCCGGCGGCCGTAACGAAACCGACCGTAGCGGAACCGTCTGCCCGGCGCGGTGGGATCCGCGTAGCGTGACGGCCTCCTGCGGCGGATCTGATCCCTTTCCATGCGCTTGACGATGCGGTGCAGCCGGGCGGCGGTCAGGCTGTCAAAATCCGTCAGCTCGATGCCGTACTCGAAACGCCCGACCGCATCTTGGCGCTTGTTCACGATGCGGCCGGTCGCCTGCAGCGGTCCGCCCGGAGCCGCGATCCGCAGGTGCAGCATCGTGCCTACCGGCATGTCGTACTCGGTGTCGAGCTGCATTCCTCCGAGCGCGATATTCGTGGCGTGCCCGGTGGCATAGCGTTCATAGCCCCCCTCGGCCGGATGTCCCCGGAGTGCCTCCTGGGGAACGAAGGTCGCCAAAAAGCGTGTGTTATACCGGCGGCTCGCACGCCGCTCGTGGGTGTTCGCTGCTGCAACCGCGACGGTGAGAATGCACCCGCCGTAGGAGCGAGGCACCATGCCCTCCAACTGTCCGTCGATCGTCGTGAGCGCGTCCGGTCCCCAAATCTCCAAGTGCACCCGTGAACCTAAGGCAATGGGCGGCCGACTGTCGCAGCGCACCAAAAGGTTGTTGCGCTCACGCCGCACGATTACGATCGGAGAGGAAATGCTTGCTTCCCGCTCGGGTACAAAAAGCCTTCCTTTGCGATAACGGATGCGTTGCCACAGCTTCTCCCGATCCATGTCACACCCTCCCGCCCGTCGGGCGCACCCTGGAGTGATTTAGGACGCAGGACGTGTGACCAGCGTGGCGCGGACTTCTCCCACCAAGTAGAGCGAACCCGTGACGCAGACGATCCCGCTCTCATCCGTGACTGCAAGCGCGTGCTGCACGGCGGCGAGGGGATCCGGCACCGCGCGCGCTGCGTTGTTCCCGGCAGCCTTCGCCAAAGCCACTAGCTCCGCGGCCGGCCAGCAGCCAAGGCGTGTAGAGCTCGGTTCCGTCGCGATAAACCGGTCCGCCGCAGGCGCCAGCCGAGCCACAATGTCCCGCGCCGGCTTGTCTTTAGAGATTCCACATACGAGGGTGACAGGCCTGCCTGCAAAGAGCTGATGCAGCGCTTCCGCCAGCCGTTCGGCGCCCAAAGGGTTGTGCGCTCCGTCGAGCAACACCATCGGATCGGTCCTTACCACCTCGAGGCGGCCCGGCACGGTCGTGCTGCTCAAGGCCTCGGCCACCGCTTCGTCGGTCAGCCGGGGAAAGGCGCGAACAAGCTCCCGGGCCGCTGCCGCAGCCACGGCTGCATTTTCCAGCTGATGGCCTCCGAGCATGCGGACCCGATAGGTAGCTACTGGCCCGTCCGCGTAGGTAACCCGTACCGTGCCTCCCTCGCCGCTCCACTCGACGGGAGTGAACCGGTGCGTGCGATGCGGGAGCATGGGCTGTCCGTCCGGCCTGACCAGTACGGGCTCGGCCCCTTCCCTCTGCGCGACGGTCAGAAGAACCTCCTGGGCCTCCGGCGGCTGGGGTGCCATGACGACTGGACGGCCACTTTTGATGATGCCCGCCTTCTCGCCCGCAACGGCGCTTAGGGTCGGCCCCAGCGTCTCCGTATGGTCGAGCGTTATGGGCGTGATGACCGCGAGCAGCGGGTCGAGCACGTTCGTCGCATCGAGCCTGCCGCCCAGGCCCGTCTCCACCACGGCCACGTCTACGGCCTGCTCGGCAAAGTGCGCAAACGCGAGTGCGGTGCCGACCTCGAACTCCGTTGGCGCACCGTGCACGGCCGCGATGCCGGCAGCCAAGGGACGAATCCGTTCGACCAAGGCGCTGAGCGCCTCGTCGGAGATGGGCTCCTCGTTGATGCGGATGCGTTCGTTATACCGCTGCAGGTGAGGAGACGTGAACAAACCGACTCGGAGGCCTGCAAAACGGAGGGCGGCCGCGAGATACGCGGCCGTCGACCCCTTTCCGTTCGATCCCGCGATGTGGACCGACCGGAACCGCAGGTGAGGGTCGCCGAGCCGGCGCAGCAGCTCGACGATCCGCTCCAGTCCCGGTTTCATGCCCCGCCGGCTCAGCTCGTGCAAGTACTCCCTGCCCCGAGGCGCGTCGCTCACTCGGAATCACCTGACGTCAGCTCGGCCAAGAGGGCCTTCACTTTTTCGGCCTTCTCCTCGAGCTCCCGGTGGCGCCTGCGCGCTCCTTCAACCACTTCAGCCGGGGCCTTCTCCACAAAGCCCCTGTTGGCAAGGCGTGCCGCAGAGCGCTTTAGCTGCTCCTCGGTTTCGGCCAGCTCCCTGCGCAGCCGCTCTACCTCGGCAGCGATATCGATCAAGCCGGCCAAAGGCAAGTACAGCGCGACGCCCGCCGCCACTGCGGCTGCGGCCTGCTCGGGCTTCGGGCTGTCTGCCGGGCGCACGTCCATGTCGGAAAGGCGTGCCAGTGCGAGGATGTAAGGGGCATTCTCCTTCAGGATGTCTCCGCGCTGGGCATCGGCCAACATGATAGCCGGCACCTCTTTGCCCGGCGGGACGCTCTTTTCCGCGCGGATGTTGCGGATGGCCTTCACGACCTCCATGACGACCTGCATCTGCTCCTCGGCCTCGGGATCCTGAAGCGCCCCGTCCGCCTCAGGCCAGGGAGCCTTGACGATCGTTTCGCCTTGATGCGGCAAGTGCTGCCAGATCTCTTCGGTGATGAAGGGCATGTACGGATGGAGCAGCTCCACCGTGTGGGTCAGAACGTATGCGAGGACGTGCTGCGCCACGCGCCGGCTCGCCTCTCCGGCCCGGCCGTATAACCTCGGCTTGATGATCTCGACGTACCAGTCACACAGCTCCGTCCAAATGAAATCGTACAGCGTGCGCGCGCCTTCACCGAAGTCAAAGCGGTTCAGGTGGCGCGTCACCTCATGGACGGTCCAGCTATAACGGCTCAAGATCCACCGGTCGGCCAGCTCGAGCTCGCGGTCGGCGATGTGCTTGCCGTCCGGCTCGAAATCCTCCAAGTTCATCAGCGCGAACCGGGCCGCATTCCACACCTTGTTGGCGAAGTTCCTGCTGGCCTCCACCTTTTCCGGGTAGTAGCGCAGATCGTTTCCGGGCGCGGTGCCGGTCAGCAGCGTCATGCGCAGCGCGTCGGCCCCGTACTCGTCGATGACTTCCAGGGGATCCACGCCGTTACCAAGCGACTTGCTCATCTTCCGGCCTAAGCTATCGCGGATGATGCCGTGAATGACCACGTGTTCGAAGGGGGGCACGCCTTGGGTTTCCAGGCTCATAAAGATCATCCGCGCCACCCAGAAGTAGATGATGTCCCAGCCCGTGACGAGCACGTCGGTCGGGAAGAAGCACTCGAGGTCTTGCGTCTTGTCGGGCCAGCCCATCGTCGAGAACGGCCAAAGGGCCGAGCTGAACCAGGTGTCGAGCACGTCGGGATCCTGCTCGATATTGGCGCTGCGGCACTTTCGGCACTCCGCCGGATCCTCGGTGGCCGCGAACACTTCGCCGCAGTCGTGGCACGTCCAGACGGGGATACGATGGCCCCACCAGAGCTGACGCGAAATGCACCAGTCGCGAATGTTTTCCATCCAGTGCAGGTAGTTCTTGGAAAAGCGCTCCGGCACGAAGCGCACCTTGCCCTCTTTTACGACTTGGATAGCGGGCTCGGCCAAAGGCTTCATCCTCACGAACCACTGCTTCGACAAGAGCGGCTCCACCACCGTGTTGCACCGGTAGCAGTGGCCGACGGCGTGGGAATGGGACTCCGTCTTGACGAGCCATCCTTCGGCATCAAGATCCGCGATGAGGCGCCTGCGGCATTCGTAGCGGTCCAGGCCCGCGTACCGGCCGGCCTCCTCCGTCATCTTGGCATCAAGGCCGATGACGGTCACCTGCTCCAGGTTGTGCCGCTGCCCCATTTCAAAGTCGTTCGGGTCGTGGGCAGGCGTCACTTTCACCATGCCCGTGCCGAACTTGGGGTCGACGAACTCGTCGGCGATGATGGGGATCTCCCTACCGACGATAGGCAGCCGCACGTACTTGCCGATCAGGTGACGGTAACGCTCGTCCTCGGGATGGACCGCCACGGCGGTGTCGCCCAGCATCGTCTCGGGACGGGTCGTAGCCACTACCGCCTCGCCCGAGCCGTCGACCAGAGGATAGCGAATGTGCCACAGATTGCCTTCGGTCTCGACGTGCTCCACTTCCAGATCGGACAACGTTGTCTGGCAGTGGGGGCACCAGTGGACGATGTAGTATCCTTGATAGATCAGGCCCTTTTCGAAGAGCTGCACGAAGGCCGCGCGCACTGCCTTGGAGCATCCCTCGTCCATCGTAAAGCGCTCACGGGACCAATCGCACGAGGCGCCGAGCCGCTCCATCTGGCTCACGATGTTGTCGCGGTAATATTCCTTCCAGCTCCAGACCCGCTCCAAGAAGGCTTCCCGGCCCAAATCGTGACGGCTAAGCCCTTCCTCTTCCCGCAGGCGCTCCTCGACTTTGATCTGGGTCGCGATTCCGGCGTGGTCGGTGCCGGGCAGCCACAGCGTATTGTAGCCTTGCATCCGCTTCCAACGGGCCAGCACGTCTTGCAAAGTCTGGTCCAAGGCGTGGCCCATGTGCAAATTGCCCGTCACGTTGGGAGGAGGAATGACCATTGAAAACCGCTTCTTGCCGGGCTCTGCCTCGGCTCGGAAGGCGCCGATCTCCTTCCAGTAGCGGTACCATTTTTCCTCGACTGCCTTCGGGTCGTACACTTTCGGAAGCTGAGTTGTCTGCTTCTTCGCTCCCATGCTCCCCTGCCCCCTTGCACTGACTCCCTGCTTGGATAAAAGTATCTCACAACAAAAAAGCTGCGCCCAAAGGACGCAGACAACTACGCGGTACCACCTTTGTTCCTGCCGCAGTAGGCAGGCAGCTCTCGGCGTGATAACGGACACCGTACCCCGGCGGGCACTACTGGACACCTTTCGCACCCGCGGCTTGGAGACGACTTCGCGACGCCGGTGGACCGGGATGCCTTCCAGCCGATGGGCTTCCCTCTCTGGTGGCCCCGTACGCCCTACTCCTTCTCCGCATCGCCTTTGGCATGATTACCTAGTCTACATCATACGTTGGCGCCATCTGCCTGTCAAGTGAACGCATTGGCAGGGNNGACTGAGTCAAGGGAACCGGGGTGAGATCCTCTCAACCGCGGGCTGGTTCAATATTCGGTCGTACCGGCACGGCGCTGTCGTTGAGGCTGCCTTTCCCAACTCCGCGCCGAATCTCTCCAGCGCATCCTTCGCCAGCGCCCGGGCCCGTCACCCCTGGGCGGCAAGAAGCAATCGTCGCGTGCCTAATACACTTTGCCCATATGGTAGTAAGGGCTTGGACGCCGGGAACGCTGCGGGACCTGTGCCCACCGCCTGCTACGCAGGTGCCGGCCTCTTTTCGCTCAAATAGCGTAGAGGCGTGCCAATATGAGCACCGCAAGAACCGCGTAACCGAAAGCCCAGCCCGCAACGGCCGACCGTGACGCCGCCGCTGCCGCCTCGGCTTGGCCTCCCGCCGCCTCGGCCGCCGCGGTCCGGACGAAGACTGCGGTGGACGTGAGCGCCCTCCGGCTCCTCCGCTGAGCAGCGCCGCGAAAAGAAAACCATAACACGGCAACAACCGCCAGCATCACGAGCGGACCCCGGGAAGTACCCGCCGCGACCCCGCCGTGGCCGTAAGCCCAGTACGCACCGAAAAGCAGCCGCAGCAAGCTGTCGCCCGCCAGGAGAAGCAGCGTCAGCTCACCGGGAAAGCGGGTTCGCTGGCTGTGCCGCCAAAGCAGGTACGTCCCGCCGTATGCCGCCGTGAAGACGATCAGATTGAGCCAAAGGGGGCCTTCACTCCGCAGATGGAGCAAATTGGTGCCCAAAGGGACGGAAAGGCCGACCGTCATCCCCAGGGCTGCCGCCGGAGCGAGGGCGTCGGTCGTCAGGAGCAACGGCCAGCGCCGCTGCGCGCAAAATACGACGAGCACGCCCAGTGCGGTGACGACGCCGCCGTAATAGGCCAAGCCGTCCGGAGGAATGGAATAAAAGCTGGCCCCGCTGATCGGGTCGCCGTTGCGGCCGAAAGCGACGGCGGCGATGCGCGCACCGAGCACGGAAAAGAGCATCAAGGCGAGCATGAGGCGCAAGACCTGAAGGCGACGGATTCCCCGTCTTCGCAGATGGGGAATGGCCACCACCGTGGCGGTGAGAAAACCGAGTGCCAGACTGACCCCTAAGGTGTAGACGGACAAGGGGCCCAGCTGCCACACGATATCAGAATGCAAACCTACCACCGCCTCGCTCCGCCCGATCGGTCACTCCGCCCGCTCATCCTCCCTGAACCCCAGCAATGCCAGAAAACCATCTTCGTCCAGAACGGTGATGCCGAGCTCCCGTGCCTTTTGCAGCTTCGCACCGGCTTTCTCTCCCGCCACGACGAAATCCGTGTTCCGGCTCACCGAGCCCGACGGGATTCCGCCCGCCGCCCGGATCGCGTCTTCGGCCTCTTTGCGCGACATGGTTGCCAACGTACCCGTCACGACCACGCGCTTTCCCTGCAAAGGGCCTTCACCGGGCGCAGTCCGCTCCTCGGTCATTACGACACCGGCGGCTCTCAAGTCCGCGATGAGCTTCTGATTGGCCGGCTCCGCAAAGAACCGGCTGACCGACTCGGCGATCACCGGACCGACGTCGGGAACCGAGAGCAAGGCTTGTCCCCCGTCCCGGGTCGCCGCAGCGATCAGCGCATCCACAGTGCCGAAATGCTCGGCCAGGCTGCGGGCAACTCCCGCGCCGACGTGGGGAATGCCCAAGGCAAAGAGGAGCCGGGCGAGCCCGCGGTCTTTGCTGCGTGCCAGCGCTTCCATCAGGTTGCGCGCCGAACGCTCACCCATCCGTTCCAAAGACGCAACCTGCTCCGCTTGCAGCGCATACAGGTCGGCCGGCGTCGAAACGAGTCCCGCTCGCACAAGTTGCGTCACGAGAGCGGGACCGAGTCCGTCGATGTCCATGGCATCGCGCGACGCGAAGTGGACGATGCCCTCAATGAGACGAGCCGGGCACGAAGTGTTTACGCACCGCACGGCGACCTCCCCGGCCAGCTGCACGAGGGGAGCGCCGCACTCCGGACACTCACCGGGCATGCGGAACGGAACCTCGCTGCCCGTACGCCGTTCGGGCAGGGAGCGCAAGACCTCGGGGATGATGTCGCCGGCCTTCTGTACCACGATGTAGTCACCGACGCGCAGGTCCCGTGCCTCGATCAAGTCTTGGTTGTGCAGCGAAGCCCGGGTGACGGTCGTACCGGCCAGTTCCACCGGATCGAAGATAGCTACCGGCGTGACGACCCCCGTGCGGCCCACGCTGACTTGGATCTCCCGCAGCACGGTGATCGCTTGTTCGGCCGGAAACTTGTACGCCACGGCCCAGCGGGGACTTTTGGCTGTCGCGCCGAGCAGCTCGTGGGCGGCCAAATCGTTGACTTTCACTACCACACCGTCGATGGCGTAGTCCAAGGTGTCGCGTGCCGCCGTCCACTCCTCGCAGTACCGGATCACTTCCTCAATTCCCCGGCAAATGCGAGCGTGGGGGTTCGTGCGCAGGCCGAGATCCTTCAGCAGCTGCAGTGCTTCCCAGTGGGTCCCTACGGTCGCTCCGGCCAGATACCCGATGCCGTAGACGAAAATCTCCAAAGGCCGCTGAGCCGTCACCGCCGGATCCAGCTGCCGCAAAGAGCCCGCCGAGGCGTTGCGCGGGTTGGCAAACGGAGGCTTGCCTGCCGCTTCCATCTCGGCGTTGAGCTTCAAGAAGTTCGAGCGCGTCATGAACACCTCGCCGCGCACATCGAGGCTGACCGGGCGTTCCAGTTCCAGCGGGATGGACCGCAGCGTCCTGAGGTTCGCCGTAATGTCCTCGCCCTGCAGCCCGTCCCCGCGGGTTGCGCCGTAGCGAAAGCGCCCTTCTTCATAGGTGAGGCTAACGGCGAGGCCGTCGATTTTCAGCTCGGCCACGTACTCGACCACGTCAATGCCCAGGGCACGCCGCAAACGCTCGTCGAAGGCGCGGAGCTCATCGGGGGAAAAGGCGTTGGCCAGGCTCAACATGGGACTGCGGTGTGCAATAGCCGCAAATCCCTCGGCCACGGCGCCTCCCACCCGCTGCGACGGCGATTCCGGAGTCACAAGCTCGGGATACGCTTCCTCGATGGCGATGAGCTCACGCATCAGCGCATCGTATTCGGCGTCGCTGATCACCGGCGCGTCGAGTTCGTAGTAGAGGCGGTCGTGCCTGCGAATTTCGGCGCGCAGCTCAGCCAGGCGCCGCTCTGCTTCTTGGACTGTCTTCGGAATCATATACACCCTCGCACCCTGTTCGTCACTGACAAGAATCTCATCGCACCATGTTCCACGCGCCCTCGGGCAATCCTGCCTGATCTGCGCCGTGGGGCAGCCCACATACCCCGGGCGTCCGGAGCATACATTTCCAAGCGACACGCTCCGACCGCGCTCTTCCGGACTCGGGAGCGCTTCTCTCCGGAGGTTACGAGGCATGCGCCTGCGCTATATTCTGCCCGTCTTCCCACTCATCGCCCTCGTGCTGGTAGCTACGGGCACGGGATTGTGGCTTCCCGGCCCCCCGGTGCAGGTCTGGATCCCGGCCGCGCCGCAAAGCGACGGCATCCTTCTGGCGGAATACGAGAAGGGCCCGAGCACCACGGCCCATGCGGCGGTCTTGTATGAACGGTCGACCGGCACGGTGCTCTACGGCAAAGAGATGCATACCCGGCGGGCCCCCGCCAGCACGACCAAGGTGATGACGGCCTTGCTTGCCATCGAGCTCGGACGCATGGACGATATCGTCACGGTCAGCCGGAAGGCGGCCGGGGTCCCCGGTTCGAGCGCGCGGCTTTATCCGGACCAGAAAATCCGCCTGCTCGACCTGCTCTACGGACTGTTGCTGAACTCGGGCAACGACGCGGCCGTAGCCATCGCCGAACACATCGCCGGCTCCGAGGAAGCCTTCGTCGCCCTCATGAATGAGCGGGCGCGGGAGCTGGGACTCGAAAACACCCGTTTTCAAAATCCCCACGGCCTCGACGCGCCCGGGCATTACTCGACCGCGTACGACCTGGCCATTTTGACCGACACCGCGATGAATTATCCCTTGTTCGCGCAAATCGTCGCCACGCGGGAACACGTGACCGATCACGGCGCATTCCGGAACACGAACCGCCTTCTGTGGAGTATGGAAGGGGCCCTGGGCGTAAAGACGGGCACGACCGGGCAAGCGGGCTACTGCCTCGTCGCGGCTGTCTCCGGCGAAGGGATGGAGCTAATCAGCGTCGTGCTCGGCAGCTCGGACCGGTGGGCCGACTCGATCCGCCTCCTCAACTACGGCTTCGACGAGTTCCACCTGCTCACGTTGGTGGAGCGAGGCTCCGCCGTCGCCGAAATCGATCTGCCTACGGCCATGGGCCCCGTCGTCGCCGTCGCCGAGCGGCCGATTACGGTCGTCGTCCGTAGCGACAGGCCCGCTGAAGTGGAAACCCAAACCGTCATCGAGCGGCTGCGCACCCCCGTCCGGCCCGGTCAGCCCCTCGGCCGGCTGGAAGTGCAGCTTGTCTCAGAAGGCCGGCAGCTGACCATCCCGCTCGTGGCAAAAGGGGGCGTGGCCCGTAGGACTCCCTTGCGCGTGCTGTGGGAATGGCTGACCGGACTCCTTTAGAGGCATAATGCGCCACTCGCATGATTACACTTGGATAAGACCTATCGGGAGGGACTTGCCATGCGTGACGGCACGGTTACATTGCAGTTTCTTCAGTTCATCGTGATCCTCGGCACCGTACTTTGGCTTCTCGCCCGCATGGTGGGCGGCTGACGGCGTCTTATACTTTCTCGAGCGGCACGATCCCTACCATCACCTTTTTGATCCCTTCCCCCGGAAAGGCCAACGTGACGACGACATCGCGTCCGGACTGCTCGGTGCACACCACGGTTCCTACGCCCCACTTGGGATGTTTCACGCGGTCTCCCGGGGCGAAGCGCTCGTCCTTCACCTCACCGGCTGCCGGTCCGCTGCGGGTTGACGCCTCCCGTTCCAGGCCGAGGGCCCGCCGCATTGTCCTCAACTCGGCGGCCTCCCGCTCGTTCAAGTCTTCGAGCAGCTCGCCGGGAATCTCGTCGATGAAACGGGACGGTTCGTTGAACAAGGTCTGGCCGAAGAGGGTCCGCTGCCGCGCGCACGTGAGGTAAAGGCGTTCCATGGCGCGGGTCATCCCTACGTAGCAAAGGCGGCGTTCCTCCTCCAGTTCCCCCTCATCCCACAGCGACCGGGAATGGGGGAAAACGCCCTCCTCCATGCCGACCATAAAGACGACCGGAAACTCGAGGCCTTTGGCTGCGTGCAACGTCATCAGCGTGAGCCCGTCGGCCGCGCCCTCGGCCGCATCGACGTCGGAGACGAGCGAGACGTGCTCCAGGAAGTCCAAAAGGTTCGCACCCTCGTTTTCGGCCTCGAACTGCGTCGTCACGGACAGAAACTCCCGCAGGTTTTCCTCGCGCGCTTCGGCCTCGGGGGTACGCTCCGCCAAAAGCTCGTCCAAATAGCCGCTGCGGTTCAGAATGGTCTGGGTCAGCTCCGTGAGAGAGACCGCGTCGCTCAGGGCGATCATCTCAAGCAAAAAGTCCCGGAACGCCGCCAGCCGCCCCTTCGCCGCGGCGCCCAAATCGTCAATCTCGTCGAGCCGCGCCAGCGCTCCGAACAGGGAAAGATCCCGGGCCGCGGCGAAGGACTCGAGCTTGCCCACGGTCGCGTCGCCGATGCCGCGCCGCGGCACGTTGATGATGCGGCGGAGCGATAAGGTGTCGTCGGGATTGGCCACGGCCCGCAGGTAACTGATGATGTCTTTGATCTCTTTGCGCTCGTAGAACCGGATGCCGGAGTAAATGCGATAGGGGATGCCGCGGCGCATGAACTCCTCTTCGAAGCTGCGCGACTGCGCGTGGGTACGGTACAGGACCGCGATCTGATCGAGGGTGACCCCCGCCTCGCTCCTGAGCCTGTCCACCTCGTCGCACAAAAAGGCCGCTTCGCGCCGCTCATCGGCCGCCCGGTACACCCCGATGCGGTGGCCCGCGCCCTTGCGCGTGTAAAGGTTTTTGTCTTGGCGGTCCAGGTTGTTGCGGATCACTGCGTTGGCCGCGTCCAAGATGCGCTGCGTCGACCGGTAGTTCTCCTCCAGTAAGATGACCTTCGCGTCCGGATAGTCGCGCTCGAAGTCCAAGATGTTGCGAATGTCCGCGCCCCGGAATTTGTAAATGCTTTGGTCGGCATCGCCCACGACGCACAGGTTCCGGTGCGTTTCGGCGAGCATGCGGACGAGCAGGTATTGGACGTGGTTCGTATCCTGGTACTCGTCGATCAAAATGTGGCGGAACCGCTCTTGAAACCGCTCCAGCACGTCCGGCCACCGCTCGAACAGGTCGATCGTCTTCAGCAAAAGGTCGTCGAAGTCCATGGCGTTGGCGTCGAGCAGTTTCCTCTCGTAGGCCTTGTACACCCGCGCGACTTGGCGCTCCCAAAAGTCCGCAGCGCTGTCCGCATACCACTCGGGACCGATTCTTTCGTTCTTCGCCCGGCTGATGGCGGAAAGTAAGTTGCGAGGCTCGAAGTTGCGCGGGTCAAGGTTTAGGTCTTTCAAGCACTCGCGCACGGTGGCTAGTTGGTCCGCCGTGTCGTAGATGGTAAAGCGCGAAGTGTAGCCAATGCGGTCCGCATAGCGGCGCAGAATCTGCACGCAGGTTGCGTGGAAGGTGCCCATCCAGAGGGAACCCGCGGCCGGTCCGACCAACTGCTCGATGCGCTCGCGCATCTCGCGGGCGGCCTTGTTCGTAAAGGTGACGGCAAGAATCTCGTGGGGTGCGACGCCTTGCTGCAACAAGTATGCGATACGGTACGTGAGCACCCGGGTCTTGCCGCTACCTGCTCCCGCGACCACGAGCAGCGGCCCGCCCAGATACGTCACCGCCTCGTACTGCGCGTCGTTCAGCTCCTGCCGCAAGTTCATACCGAAAACCTCGCTTCCTAGGCGCTTCCGGACTCCCCCGCCGGCCTTGCGCGCCCGGTCGGCAGCCAAAGGCGGGTTCCCGCGGAGAGCCGGTTCGGATCGTCCAATTCATTCCACTCCTGAATCTGGCCCACGGAAAGGCCGGTAGCGGCCGCGATGCCGACGAGCGTCTCCCCCGGCTGTACGTCGTAGGGCAACGCATCGCTCCAGGGAGTGTGCAATAAGACATCGTAGTGCCGGAACGCAAAGTCGAGGGCCTGCTTCAGATCCCGGTACCGCTCGTCGGGCGCGTTCGCTCCGAGCACCACGGCGACCAGATGCCGCTCGCCCCGCTTAGCGGAAGCGGCGGCGACGTAGCCCGCCCCTTCCGCGTGACCGGACTTCACCCCGGTCGCCCCCGGATGCCGCCATAGAAAGGAGTTGACGTGAAACAACTGGCGTTCGGAACCGTCCCAAGTAACCCGTGCTTTCCGGGTGCCGGCCAACGGACCCAGGGCGGGATGGTTTAGGGCGGCCCGGGCCAGCAGAGCAAGGTCGTAGGCCGTCGACGCCGAGCCGGAGGGATCCCCGAGGAAACTCGCCAGCTTGGTCTCGAGCGCGCCTTGCCGCCGCGCCTCTTCCGCCATCTGCCTGAGAAAAGCCCCTTCGCTGCCTGCCACGTGGTCGGCCAGGGCGCGGGCCGCATCGGCGGCGCCGGTATACCAAAGCCCCTGCAACAACGTGAACACCGGCATCTCTGCGCCCGGAACCACTCCGATGCGGACGCCGGGCTGCTCGGCCGCCCGCCGGCTGATGCGTACGGTTCCCTCCACGTCGGCGTAGGTCACCACGGTCAGCGCCGTCAGCATGTGGACCAGGGGACCGGGAGGTCGCTTCGCGTACGCGTTGTGACCTACAAGAAGGCGTCCCGTGGCCACGTCGACGACGACGACGGACGCCGACGAAAACACGGGACCCGCGGTTGGCATGGTGTCGCCGCGGTCGGGCGGCGGCGATCCCGGGCCGGCCGCCGGGAGAGTCAGTCCTGCCCATATGCCGAGCGTGAGCAACGCGAAAAGGGCCCGACGCACGCGTATAGCCCTCGTGAACACGGGACATCACCCGTATAACTTATGGAGCCCGAAAAGGGGCTATGAGTGGGCCGATGAGCCCGGGCGCCGCCTCCTGAGCTCTGAAAAGACGGCGTCCGGTGCGATGTTTCGCTCGACGAGCAGGACGAGCAAATGGTACAGCAGATCGGCCGCCTCGTAAATCAGGGGGTCGTCTTCGGGGTCTTTCGCCGCGATGATGACCTCGGCCGCCTCTTCCCCTACCTTCTTGAGGATCTTGTTGATGCCTTCGTTAAAGAGATAGGTTGTATAGGAACCTTCCTTGGGATGGGCTTTGCGTTCGGCAATGACGCCGTGCAGTTCCGCCAGGATGCCGGAGCCGTCCTCGCGGCTGTATACCTTCTCCGGGTCGAATGCCTTCTCCGGCCCGCTGCCGTCTGCGCCGCCGGCCTTCGACGCAGCGTACACGTCCCGATAAAAGCAGGTGCGATGGCCGGTATGGCAAGCTCCCGGGCCTTCCTGCGTCACCTGCACCAACAGAGCATCGCCGTCGCAGTCAACCGACACAGAGTGGACCTTCTGCACATGGCCGGACTGCTCGCCCTTTTGCCACAGCCGGCCGCGGCTGCGGCTGTAGAACCACGTAAAGCCCGTCGCGAGCGTCTTCTCGAGGGACTCACGGTTCATGTAGGCCACCATGAGCACCTCGCCCGTGGACCGCTCCTGAACGACCGCGGGAATCAGCCCTTGGGCATCGAACCGGAGCGCGTCGACATCGATCTGCATCGAACAAGACCCCTTCCTCACGTCAGGCGAATCGGGTGCCAAATAGCGCTTAGGCTGGGACGCCCTCGACGATTTCGATGGCTTCGGCAAGCGTCACGTCGCCGGTATAAAGCGCTTTGCCCACGATGACGCCGCTGATTCCCATGTGCGCCATTTCCCGCAGCCGGCGCAGGTCGTCGAGGGACGCGACGCCACCCGAAGCGATCACCTTCAGACCCGTCCCGCACATGCGCTCGAGAGAGTCGAACGCCGGTCCCTCGAGCGTACCGTCCCTGGAAATTTCGGTGAACACGATCTCGGTAACACCCAGCCGCTTCATATGCAAGGCCAAATCGTACGCGTCCTGCTGCGTCGATTGTACCCAGCCCTTGACTGCCACCCGGCCGTGCCGCGCGTCGATGCCGACCAAAATTCGCTCGGACCCAAACCTGCGGCACGCCTCGTGGACCAAGGCCGGGTCTTCGACCGCGACGGTGCCTAAAATGACGCGGTCGACCCCGATGGCCAAAAGCTCGTCGATGGCGGCCAGATTGCGGATGCCGCCGCCGAATTGGATCGGCACGTCGCACGCTTCGGCGATCCGGCGCACGACGTCGAGATTGCGCGGCCGGCCCTCGAACGCACCGTCCAGGTCCACGACGTGAATGCGCTTGGCCCCTTGCGCCTGCCAGGTCAAAGCGATCTCCACCGGATCCTCCGCATACACAGTCTCCTGGTCCGCACGCCCTTGGTACAGGCGCACGCAGCGGCCATCCTTAACATCGATAGCAGGTATGACGATCACGTTGCATCGCCCCCGATCCAGGTCGCCATCAAGCTCACCCTACAGTTGGCCCTTCGTCGACGGAATCCCTGCGACGCGAGGATCGCGCGCGGTCGCCTGGTCCAACGCCCGGGCGAACGCCTTAAATGCCGCCTCCACAACGTGGTGCGCATTGCCGGCTGCTTCGCACCGCATGTGCAGGGTCATGTGCGCGTTCATGGCGACGGCGCGGAAAAACTCCAAGGTCAATTCCGTGTCGAAGGCGCCGATCATGGGAGCACGAAAAGCAAAACCTTCAAACGCCAAGTACGGCCGGCCGGAAAGGTCGATCACGCTCAAGACCAGCGCCTCGTCCATCGGCACGTAGGCCGAACCGTAGCGGCGGATACCGGCCTTGTCGCCCACCGCCTGCGCGATCGCCCTGCCGAGACAAATGCCCGTGTCCTCGACCGTATGGTGGCCGTCGACGTGCAAATCGCCCGCCACCTGCAGCTCGAGATCAAACAAGCCGTGCCGGGCGAAGGCCGTCAGCATGTGATCGAAAAAGCCGATTCCGGTGTTGATGCTTGCCTCGCCGCTGCCGTCTAAGTTGAGGCGCAGCTGGATGTCCGTCTCGCCCGTCTTGCGGTGCACCTGCGCCACACGTGCGTCAGTCGGTGTCATCTGCGTCTCCTCCCGCCACAACGAGCCTCTTCTCGAGCGCACGGGCGTGGGCTTCCAATCCTTCGAGGCGAGCCAGAAGGACGGCTGCCGGGCCGACGTCGAGCATGCCCTGGCGGCTCATCTGGATCAAACCCGAACGCCGGAAAAACTCGCCCACGCTGAGAGCCGAGGCAAAGCGCGCCGTTCCGTTCGTGGGCAAAATGTGGTTAGGTCCCGCAATGTAGTCGCCAATCGGCTCCGAGGACCAGGGTCCCAGGAAGACGGCCCCGGCGTGCTTGATGCGGCCCAACAGTTCGTGCGGTTCTTCCACCATCAGCTCCAAATGTTCGGGTGCGACCAAGTTGGCCAGCTCGACTGCTTCGTCCAGGTTGCGGCACGTCACGATGCGGCCCCAACGCTCGAGGGAGCTCCTCGCCGTTCGCGGGTCAGGCAAGGCTGCCAACTGCTTGTCCAGTTCGTCTGCCACGTCCCGCGCAAGAGAGCCGCTTGTGGTGATCAGGATGGCCGCCGCCTCGGTGTCGTGTTCCGCCTGCGACAGCATGTCGGCGGCTACCCAGGCCGGATCGGCGCTGTCGTCGGCTATAACCAAGATCTCGCTCGGGCCCGCGAGGGAGTCGATGCCCACCGTTCCGAAGACGAGTCCCTTCGCCAGCTGCACGAAAAGGTTACCGGGACCGACGATTTTGTCCACCTGCGGGACCGACTCCGTGCCGTATGCGAGCGCGGCGATGCTTTGAGCGCCCCCCACGCGCAAGATCTTGTGGGCGCCGGCTTCGACCAGCGCCAAGATCATGTACGGATTGAGCACGCCGGAGGGCCCGGCCGGCGTCGCGGCGATAATCTGCTCCACGCCCGCGACCCGCGCCGGCACCACGGACATCAGAGCCGTCGATACGAGAGGCGACCGGCCCCCCGGCACGTAGCAGCCGACCCGCTCGAGGGGCACGAGCCTTTGCCCGAGGAGGCTTCCGCTCGTTTCCGTCATGAACCACGACCGTTCAAGCTGCCGGGTGTGGAACGCTTCAATGCGGTGCGCGGCCAGCCGGATCGCATCTAAGACCTCTTCGTCCGCCTGTTGCCGCGCCTGTTCGATCTCCTCGTCGGTCACGAAAAGGCGCTCGGGCGTCAGCTCAAGCCCGTCGATCTCGGCCGTATAGTGCAGGACGGCGCGGTCGCCCTGTTCCGCCACGTCGGCCAAAATGCGCTGTACGGCCTGAACGGGCGTGGTACCGGGGCCGAAGACCCGATCGCTCACGGCTTGTACGTGGGGTGCGACTTCCACGGCAAAAAGGGACGGACGGCGCAGCGACCTCCGCACCGTGGCCAAATCGACGGTTAAAGTATCAAGAATGGGAATCATTCTGCGGCTGCCCCCTGTACGACATGTCCCATGAGCTCTTCGACAATGGCGCCGATCCGTTCATACTCGACCTTGTAGCTGATGCGGTTGGCCACCAGACGCGCAGAGCTTTCGCCGACCGTCGCGATCGCGCGCAGACCGTTCTCCTGCAACGTGCGTCCCGTCTCGGTAATGTCCAGGATCGCATCAGCCAGGCCGACAAGCGGGCCGAGCTCGACCGAACCGTGGAGCGGGATGACGTCGGCCTGGATGCCGTGGCGCGCCAAAAAGCGCCTCGTCACGTTAGGGTACTTCGACGCCACACGGCAGTTGTAGTCGAGCTGCTCGACGCTGCGGATACCCGCCCCCTCCGGCACGGCCAGCACGAAAGAGCAGCGGGCGTAGCCCAGGTCGGCGAGTTCGGCCACGGCCCTCTCGCTCTCCATCAGCACGTCCTTGCCGACGATTCCCAAGTCCGCGGCGCCGTACTCGACGAAAGTGGGCACGTCCATCGACTTGGCGAGAATGAATTTCAGGTGACGGTGCGGTTCCGCAACCACCAAACTTCGCGATCGGCCGTCCAGCGCGTCCATCAGCGTGGTCACGTCGCACCCGATGGCGCCAAAGAGCTGCGCCGCCTTCTCGCCCAAGCGCCCTTTCGCCACGGCGACCGTGAGCGTTCTCATGCCCCCCGCCCCCCGTTCTCGAACAGGTCGTCCGGCGCCACATGCCGTCGCCTTTCCCCTTCGACGAGCTCGACCGGACCTTGCGGCGCGCCGGTAAAGAGCACGGTCCGGTGCATTCCCTTCCTGCGTGCGTAAGCGAGGGCAGCGTCCTCTTCCATTCCGAGGACGTCGACTTCTACGACGTAGCCTTGCCGGCGCAAACGCCACGCCGTAGAACACGCTTCGCGGTGCCTCGCCGGCTCAGACACCAGAAAGATCCGTTCCGGCTCGTCGCCGTTCGGGACCCCTGCCCGCTCGAGGGCGAGCAGCAGCCGCTCCACGCCGAGGGCCAAGCCCGTCGCCGGGGCAGGATACCCGAAACGTTCCAAGAGATGGTCGTATCGCCCTCCGGAACAGAGGCCGTAACCCATCTCGGACGTGTACCCTTCCACGATGATGCCGGTGTAGTAGTCGGCCTGCTTCAGCATGCCGAGGTCGATGCGCACCCATCCCGCTACTCCTTGGTCCTCTAGGTGACGCATGACGACGGACACGTTCTCCAACGCCCGTTCGGTCTGTTCCGAGCGGGCGAGGCGGCTCGCTTCGTCGAGGACGCCGGCACCGCCCCGCAGCCTGGTCAAAGCCTTGACGGTTTCCTTTGCTTCGGTGGAGGCGCCGCTTTGCTCCAGCACACCGGTGAGGCCGACGTAATCCTGCTCGCGCAGCATGTGGCGCACGGCGGTCGCGGCTTTGACGGAAAGTCCCAGACTGTCGATCACTCCGGCGGTAAAACCGACATGTCCCACGTCAACGCGAAAGTCGCGGAGCCCCAAAGCCATCATCGCTTCGATCGTAACCGCGATCACTTCGGCGTCCGCCGCCGGTCCGGACGCGCCGATGAGCTCGAGGCCGGCCTGGGTAAACTCACGCAAACGCCCCGACTGGGGCTCGTCGTAGCGAAAGACGGATCCTATGTAATAGAGCCGCAGCGGCGCAGGATGTTCCTTCATGCGTGAGGCTACGAGCCGCGCGATCGGCACCGTCATCTCGGGCCGCAAGGCCAGAACCTGGCCTTCCCTGTCGACAAGGCGGTAAAGCTGCTCCGCCGACGGCGCGGTGCCCGCCGCATCGAAAACATCCATGAACTCAAAGGTCGGCGTAACTACGGGATCGTAGCCCCAGGCCGAAAAATGGCTCGCCAGGCGCTGCTCGAGCGCGCCCTTGCGTCGCGCCGCGGAGGGAAGGAGATCGCGCACCCCGCGCGGTGTGTGCAGCCTTACGTCCGACAAGGCGTTCGTCCCACCTTTGCTTGTCACGCCCTGGCCCCTCATTCCCACTCGATCGTCGAAGGCGGTTTCGGGCTGATGTCGTATACAACCCGGCCAATCGCCGGCACCTCGTTCAAGATGCGGCGTGAGATCGCGTCGAGCACGTCGTAAGGAATTCGGCCCCAGTCGGCGCTCATCGCGTCACGGCTCGTGACGGTGCGCACGGCCGCGACGTAACCGTACGTCCGCGTGTCGTCCCGCACCCCTACGGTCCGGGCCTCGGTGAGGACCGCAAAAGCTTGCCACAGATCGTCCATCAACCCGGCCCGCCGCAGCTCGTCGGTGACGATCGCATCGCAGCGGCGCGCGATCTCGACGCGCTCGGGCGTCACTTCGCCCAAAACCCGCACGGCAAGGCCGGGGCCAGGGAACGGGTGCCGCCACACGAGCTCCCGCGGCAAGCCCAGTGCTTCGCCGAGACGGCGCACCTCGTCTTTAAACAGGTAACGCAAAGGTTCGATGAGTTCGAGCGCCATCCGTTCCGGAAGCCCACCGACGTTGTGATGGCTCTTGACCAAGCCGCCGCCGACGCCGGACTCGATGACGTCGGGGTAGACCGTACCTTGCACGAGATAGCGCACGTCGCCGATGCTGCGGGCTTCCTCCTCGAATACCCGGATGAACTCTTCTCCAATGACACGCCGCTTGTGCTCCGGATCCGTGACGCCCGCCAGCTTCCCGAGGAATCTGGCCGACGCATCGACGTGCCGAAAGTTCGGACCAAACCGTTCGCGGAAAGCAGCCTCGACCCGCTCGGGCTCTCCGGCGCGCATCAGCCCGGTGTTCACAAAGATCGTATGCAGGCGATCACCTACGGCCCGATGCACCAGCGCGGCGGCCACGGAGGAATCCACACCGCCCGACAAACCGCATACGATCGCTCCCGCTTCGCCCACGGCCGCGCGGATTGCCGCGACCTGCTCGTCGATGAAGCGTTCCACGGTCCAGTCGGGCGTGAGACCACACTCGTGCTTAAGGAAGCTTTCGATGCGTGCCGCAAGGCCGCTTCCGGTCGCGTCGCCTTCCACGACGAGTGCGGGGATACCCGCCGCGTGCAAGGCAGCGGCCAACGCCCGGACTCCGGCGTCGCCTGCCTCGCCGGCGACGATCACACCTGGCGGCCGGTCCGCGACGAACCGCTCCGGAGGATCGAAGGCCGGCCACACTTCCGAGTAGAAATTCATCTCGCGGACAAGACGTGCGATGTCTTGGGCCCTACGCCCGGCAAAATCCACAACGACTGCACCTTTGAGTAGCGGCATTGGCACTCATCGCCTTCCTCGAAACTCTGTGAGATTCGCACGTTGCGGCTTTCCTGCTCGCTTCCGGCCAGCCTATTCGCCGGTTGCCGCATAGATTTCGGGCTTTAACACCCCGATGAAGGGCAGGTTACGGTACTTCTCCGCGTAGTCGAGGCCGTAACCGATGACGAACTCGTCCGGTATCTCGAAACCGACGTAGTCGGGCGTCAGATCGACCACCCGCCGCTCGGGCTTGTCCAACAATACGCACACCTTCATCGAGGCGGGCTGACGGGAGCTAAGCGTCTCGAGGAGATAGGAGAGCGTGAGCCCTGAGTCGACGATGTCCTCGACCACCAGCACATGCTTTCCTTCAATCGAATGGTCGAGGTCTTTCAAGATGCGCACGACTCCCGACGTCCGCACGCCTCGCCCGTAACTCGAGATGGCCATGAAATCGATCTCGACCGGCAGGGGCAGAGCACGCAAAAGGTCGGCCGCAAAGAGGACCGCCCCTTTCAAAATGCAAACCAAGGTCAGCTCTTTACCGGCATAGTCTTCTGCGATGCGTGCGGCAAGCTCTCGCACCTTCGCTTGTATGGTCGCCTCGTCCAACAGCACCTTGGCGACGTCGTCCATCATGGGCGCCATGTCTCTCCTCCCCCAAGTACTGCCACCCGAAACATATTCCCATGATAGCACAGCGCCCGGCGGGCAGCAACCGGAGCCGAGGTCGCAATGCAGGCAAACACTGCGGTGGAGAGGACACGCGCGGCACAGGTGGCGCGGCCGGTACCCCTGCGGAACTCGGCCGAGCCGGCTAAGCAAAAGGGGATGCGCCAAACAGGCACATCCCCCGCCTCACCGCGGCTACGGAAAGCCGCGACCTTCGCCGTCTTCCGAAGGCTTACATCATCCCGCCCATACCGGAGTTGGGCGCGGGCTGCTCTTCCTCGGGCTCGTCGGCGATCAAAGCCTCCGTCGTCAGCACCATGCCGGCGATGCTGGCCGCATTTTCGACCGCACTGCGGGTGACTTTCGCCGGGTCGATGATTCCGGCCGCCACCATATCGACGAACTCGCCCGTCAGCGCGTTGTAGCCGACACCGGGCTTCTCGCTCCGCACACGGTCGACGATCACCGCGCCTTCCACGCCCGCGTTTTCGGCGATGGTCCGCAGCGGCGCCTCCAGCGCACGGCGGAAGATCTCGACGCCGGTCTTCACGTCGCCTTCGACCTCGATGTCGTCTAGCGCAGACTGGATCTCAATCAAGGTCACGCCGCCCCCGGGCACGATGCCCTCCTCCACCGCCGCGCGGGTAGCGGACAGCGCGTCCTCGACGCGGCTTTTTCTCTCCTTGAGTTCGGTCTCGGTCGCCGCGCCAACCTTGACCACCGCGACGCCCCCGGCCAGCTTGGCCAAGCGCTCCTGCAGCTTCTCGCGGTCGTAGTCGGAGTCGGTCTCCTCGATCTCACGGCGGATCTGCGCCTTCCGGCCTTCGATCGCCTCGGCCGAGCCCTTGCCGTCGACGATCGTCGTGTCGTCCTTGGTGATGCGCACCTGACGGGCCTGGCCTAGCATGTCGAGGGTGACGTTCTCGAGCTTCATGCCCGTCTCGTCGGAGATCACCCGGCCGCCCGTGACAACGGCGATGTCCTCGAGCATAGCCTTGCGCCGGTCACCGAAGCCGGGCGCCTTTACCGCCGCTACCTTCAAGGTGCCGCGCAGCTTGTTGACGACCAGCGTAGCCAAAGCCTCGCCCTCGACGTCCTCTGCGATAATCAGCAGGGAGTTGCCGTTTTGCACGACCTTCTCCAAGACCGGTACAAGGTCGTTCACGGCACTGAGCTTCTTGTCGGTGATCAGGATGTACGGATCCTCGAGGACCGCCTCCATGCGCTCGTAGTCCGTCACCATGTGGGGCGAGAGGTACCCGCGGTCGAACTGCAGTCCCTCTACGACCTCCAGCGTGGTAGCGGTAGAGGTGGACTCCTCGACCGTAATCACGCCGTCGCGGCCCACCTTCTCCATGGCATCGGCCAAAAGCTCGCCGATCTCCGGATCGTCAGCCGAAATAGCCGCCACCTGGGCGATGGCCTCGCGGGTTTCGACCGGCCGGCTCATCTCTTGAATCTTGGCTACCGCGGCAGCCGTCGCCTTCTCGATGCCTTTCTTGAGCAAAATCGGGTTCGCACCCGCGGCGACGTTCTTCAGGCCCTCGTTAACGAGCGCCTGCGCCAACACCGTAGCAGTGGTGGTGCCGTCGCCCGCCACGTCTTGGGTCTTCGTGGCGACCTCCTTCACGAGCTGCGCACCCATGTTTTCAAAGGGATCTTCGAGTTCGATATCACGGGCGATGGTGACGCCGTCGTTGGTGACGGTCGGTGAGCCGTACTTCTTCTCCAGCACTACGTTGCGCCCTTTCGGGCCCAAGGTGACGCTTACGGCGTTCGCCAAAGTGTTTACGCCGCGCTCGAGCGCCCGTCGCGCTTCTTCATTGAAGCTGAGCTGCTTACCCATGCGTGCTTTCACATCCTCTCACAAACTCAGGTGAACTTTTACGCGGTACTAGTCCTCTACGATCGCCAGCACTTCGCTCTCGCTCATGATCAGGTAGTCCTTGCCGTTCAGCTTCACTTCCGTACCCGCGTAGCGAGCAAACAGCACCGTCTGCCCCTCTTCAACCGACATCGGCAGACGCTCACCGTTCTCCTTCAGGCGTCCCGATCCGACGGCGACGACCTTGCCCTGCTGCGGCTTTTCCTTCGCCGTATCCGGGAGCACAATGCCGCCGGCCGTCTTCTCCTCCGCGTCGATGGGCTCCACCAAGATGCGGTCGCCGAGCGGCTTCAGACTTACAGATGCCATGCCGTCTCCTCCTCTCATCACTCCTGGTTATTAGCACTCGCCAGGACTGAGTGCTAACACCCAACGTTTATCATAGAGGAGCCGCCTTTCCTCCGCAAACTCGCAAGAGATCGCCAGCCCTCATTATGGACGATTTAGCCCGGTTTATCCCCTGTTTTCTCCCAAAAACGCATGATTTCTCGTTCCCTACCCCCAACTATTACCAACCGCACCCCCGGTTACGCCCGGCGCTCCGGTACGAGGCGGTCGCCCGTCCAAACAGGAGTCACGCTCAGACGGTTCACCGCGGCACAATAGCGAAGGTCGGCACCGAATCCTAGCTCAAGCAGACGCCGCCCGTGCGCGCTGTCGGCAAAGCTACGCATAGGTTCCCCGGCGTACCGGGACCACAGCTGCCGTGCCGCTACCGCTGCGTCGGTGAGCTCGACGTCCGGGGCGATGCACGCTACCTCGGCGATGATGCACCCCGCTCCCACCGCGTCCTCTAGGGTGAACCGCTCCTCCGTGCCCGCGCAGATCAAAGTCAGGGACGCTCCCCGCTCCACGGCCCAGCGAGACACGGCCGCGGCGTTCACGAGGGCGCCCGTCGCCAAACCGGACGCTCCCGCCGCCAGGGCCCGCGATATGGCCAAGGTGCCGTTGGTCGTCGTGAACACGATGGTGCGGTCCGACACGAGCTCGGCGGTATACTCGAGAGGCGAGTTTCCCGCGTGAAACCCCTCGGGAGGCAGGCCTCCCCGCTCGCCTCCTAGGATCATGCCGTCCCCTTCCTGGGCACGCCGGCGGGCTGCCTCCAAGTCGGCTACCGGATAGACCGCCACGGCGCCCCGGCTGAGCGCGGCTGCTATCGTCGTCGTCGCACGGAGCACGTCGATGATGACGGCTGTGCGCCCTTGCAACGAAGTGTAGGTCGCCTCGCGGCTCGTAAACAGTACGTCGATCTGCACGTTGCTCCTCCTCAAATACGACATGTCGACAAGGAACACTGCTCCTGCGTGGCGAAAGCGAAAGTATCGAGCGGTATGTCGCTATGGAAAGGGGGGTAGTCTCGATGCGCAACCTCTGGTTCAAAGGGGTCTTGCTCGCGCTCGCCGTGGCCGTGGCAGGCTGCGGCCAAAGGGTACAGGTGGAAATTCCGCCCAAGGCGCCGGTGGAGGGCATACGCTCCATCGTCGTCCTGCCCTTCGACAACGTGACAAACGACGCCGCCCTCGGCTACGAGATCGAAGAACGGATCGCCGATGTCCTCCGCTCCTCGGGTTGGTACGAGTCGGTGCAGACCGTGCGCCATCTCGTCGCCTTGCCCCCTGGCCAGCCGGTCACCCTCGCATCGCTCTTGGGCCTCGACGTCGTAGCTGAAGCGGATGCCGCGATCGTAGGTACGGCAACCTACTACTTCGAAGACGTGTACGTGGACGTGCCTTACTGTTCCGGCTGCGGCCGCACCGACGTTACACCGACCTGGAGCGTAACGCAAACCACCCACGTCGCCGTTCGCTTCACCGCGCGCCTTATCGAGACGGCCACGGGCCGGGAGCTGTACGCCGTAACCGCCGAGGGCGAAGATACGGACCTGTACACCCATTTCTCGATTCACCGCGGAGACAACCCGCCGGCCGAGGCTCTGGTTCCGAAGCCGAACCGGCAAAGGGTGCCCGCCACGCGCAGTTGGGCCATCGACCGGGCCGTCCGGCAGTTTACCCGCGACCTGCTTCCGACCTACGAATGGCGGGCCGTCGAGTGATCACGGTTATTGCCAGAAGTTAGGCTCTAGGTAGACGCGCTCGACGAGCCGGCGCACTGCGTCCGTGTCGATGCGAAAGGTCTCACCCTCGAACGTTCCGGGCAGCACGTCGAGCCAAATCCTGCCGGGATCGGCCGTGTACAGGTGCTTCGCGACATCGAGGAGCACGTTGCGATCGAGCTCCGTCTCGAAGTACCTGTGCCCCCGTTCGAACAGGGCCTCTAAGTTGACCATCCGGTACATCGAACGGATCACTTGCAAACCCGCACGGAAGACTGCACCCTGCGCGGCCAGCAGCGTTTCTCCGTCGGAGTACCGGTCGGGATCGACGTAGGCTGCGACCTCCTCGCCTGAAAACCGCGCCGTAGGCACCGATTGTCCCTGAACCGGCTCAGCCGCATTGCCGACGACGCCCTCGATCCCGACCGCGGCGATGTCGACGGGAAGCTCCAGGCCGCCCTCCCGGTGGACCAAAGTTTGCAGGCTTAAGACGTCCGTGCGCAGCGCGGCGTGAACGGGTGCGCCCAAGATGTGCTCGACGGCCTCAATCAGGCTTTGGGCGCCGATCCCGTCGACGAGCTCGGCCAACGGACGTCCTTCCGTGTAGGGCGCGAACGGATCGTCCGGATCGGGCGGAAGTTGGATTTGCGTCGGGATCAACAGAAGATGGACGCTGCGGTGCCGTGGATGGATCGACAGCAGCGCGAGCGAGGTCACGACGGGCCGGCTGTCGTCGGGTACCGCGGGCGACGACTCTACCGTTACGACGCCCTCGATGCCCACGATCAGCATGTTCAGCGTTTCGTCAGCCTTTAAATAGCTGCGCGGCCACATCCGGTAGGCCGCGATGCCCACGAGCAGCAGGGGGATGAGCCAAGGCAAAAGGCGCTTTACCCACGGATTATCCACAAGACCACCCCTTCTCACGACCCTAGCCTGAGGCTCGGATCGGCATTCAAGCTAAAGGGCGACCGCTCACCCCGCTGCAGCCGATAGTAGCCTGCGCTGGCGATCATGGCCGCGTTGTCCGTACAAAGCTGCAGCGACGGCGCATAGACCCGGATACCCAGAGACGCAGCCTCCCGGGTCATCCGCTCGCGCAGGCGGGAATTGGCCGCGACCCCGCCGGACAAAAAGAGCGTCTTCACGCCCTTCGCCACGGCGGCACGCAGGCTCTTTTCAACCAGCACGTCGACGACTGCCTCCTGCAGCGAAGCGGCGAAGTCTGCCCGGGGCACTTCCTCCCCCGCTTGCCGCAGCTGGTTCAGCCGGTTCATCGCCGCCGTCTTTACTCCGCTGAAGCTAAAATCGAGGGAATCTTCTTCGGCGAGGCCCCGTGGCAAGTCGAAGCGCTGAGGATCCCCGTTCCGGGCCAGCCGGTCGAGATCGGGGCCGGCCGGGTAAGGCAGGCCCAATAGGCGTCCCACCTTGTCGATGGCCTCGCCCGCCGCATCGTCCCGAGTGCGTCCCAAAACCGTATAGCGGCCGAACTCGGGCATGTAGAAGAGCTCGGTATGGCCCCCGGAGACGGTCAGGCACACGAGGGGCGGCTCCGCATCGGCGTGCTCCAGAAAGTTCGCGTAAATGTGCCCTTCGATGTGGTTGACCCCGATGAAAGGAATGCCCTTGGCGAAGGCCAGGGCTTTCGCGGCGGTAAGGCCTACGAGCAGGCTGCCCACAAGGCCGGGACCGTAGGTGGCCGCGATGCCGTCGACGTCGTCCAACGTGACCCCGGCTTCGGCCAACGCGGTATCGATGGCGGGCAGTATCGCTTCGACGTGATGGCGCGACGCGATCTCCGGCACGACACCGCCGAACTTGCGATGCAGATCAATTTGGGACGCAATGACGTTCGACCGGATGAGACGGCCGTCCTCCACTACGGCAGCCGCCGTCTCATCGCAACTGGACTCGATGCCTAAGACCAGCCTCACTCCAGATCTTTCCACATGATCACCGCATCTTCGTTGTTATCCCGGTAATACCCTTTGCGCAGGCCGCCGTCGTAAAAGCCCAGGCTCCGGTACAGATGGCGCGCCCACACGTTGCTCACGCGCACTTCGAGGGTCAACCGGTCGCCCCCGCGGCTCCGCACGAGCTCTTCGAGCGTGAGCATGATGCGGCGGCCGATGCCTTGTCTTTGGAATTCGGGGTGCACCGCCACGTTCGTGATATGCCCTTCGCCCGCGATGAGCCACACCCCACCGTAGCCTACGACTCGGTCTTTGACCTTTGCCACCACGTAGTAGGCCCGTTCGTTCTCCAGAAGTTCCGATAAAAAGGCACTTCTCGACCAAGGCGTCGTGAAACAGAGCTTTTCGACGATGAGCACGCCCGGGATATCACGCAGGCGCATCGGATCGATTACGACTTGAACTTGCTCTGCCAACGGATCTCCGCCTCCGCCTTGCGCAAATACTCGGGGACAAGTTCAAAGGGCGAGCTAGCCCGTCCCGCGGCGAGCAGCAGTGCGCCCAAATGCGCGACGGTGCCGCTGTGCAGCCTGAGCCACGTGGGCGGCACGCTCACAAGCCGCGCCCCGAGTCTCGCCTCGATCCGCTCGTGAAACGCGACCGCCGCATCGCCGGCGCAGACGACGGGCATGTCCGCTGCATCGACGGCCGCGAGCAGCTCGTCGATCCGGTAGTGGCCGGGTTCAATCACCGTGCGGGGCGGCGTGTACACGTCGTCTCGGGCATCGTCGGGATAAGTATAACCTCCGGCGAACAGCACTTCCCGCCGCGACGCGACCATGGCGACTTGCAGCGGAGCCGCTCGGCGCGTCTGATAGGCCAAGGCCTCGAGGGTGCTCACACCAACCACGGGCACGTTCCACGCATAGGCCAAGCTCTTCGCGGTGACGACGCCGATGCGCAGCCCCGTGAACGAGCCGGGACCGACCGCGACCGCGATGGCATCGACGGGCGGCCGGCCGTCGCGCCGTGCCATCGCCTCCGCAAGAACGAGCTCGATCGTCGGCAAGAGCTGCTCGGAATGGGTCGCCCGCACGCTCAGATGCACTTGGGAGAGGAGCTGGCCCCCGGCCACGAGCGCGGCGCCGCCGACGGGACCGTGCGTGTCGATGCCTAGTATTTTCATAACAAATTCTCTCCCAGCCGGGACCGAAGGCGCGCGAGCCAGGCGGTTCCCCCGGGGCCCTCGCTTGTGGCCCAAACCCGCCGGGCTACTTCGGAGCCTTCCGGAACCAGTTCGAGCCGCAGCTGCAGCCAGTCCGGGTCCAGCGCGTCCAGTACCGTCTCGCCCCATTCGATGACGATCAAGCCCTCGTTGTGATCCAAGTATTCGTAGCCGCCGATGCCTTCAAAATCGTCCGGACCCTCGAGCCTGTACACATCCATATGCACCAGGGGGAGCCGGCCGTCTCGGTACTCATGGACCAAAGTAAACGTCGGGCTGCGTACGGCGTTCGGGTCGATGCCAAAGGCTGCGGCTAGATGCTTGACCAACGTCGTCTTGCCCGTACCGAGTTCACCGCTCAAGAGCAAGAGGGCGCCGGGCTCGGCCGTCTCCGCTAACGTCCGCGCCAGCTTCGCAGTGCCGGCCTCATTCTCTATCTCGCAAAGAAATTCGAATCGATCAGACAGCGCGATCACCTGCCGAAGCGCCCTGTCCGCTCATGTAGGCCCGCGCGGCCGCGACGAAACGAGCAAACAGAGCCGCTTGCACCGGATCTTCCTCTTGCATGGCCTCTGGATGCCACTGGACACCGAGGGCAAACGGATGACCGGGCCTTTCGATCGCTTCGACGAGGCCGTCGGTCGCGTGGGCCGAGGCGACGAAACCCGGGGCCACCTCGCGGACCGCTTGGTGGTGGAACGTGTTGACGCGGCAACTCGTCACGCCGAGGGCCCGAGCGAGCAGGCTGCCCTCCGCCACGTTCACACCGTGGGTGGCGTAGCTGCGGGGAGCCTTTTGCCGGTGTTGCAGGCGCGTGCCGGTTTGCGAAGGGATGTCTTGGTAAAGAGTCCCTCCCGCAGCCACGTTGAGCACCTGCATGCCGCGGCATATGCCGAGGATGGGCACTCCCTGCTCCAGCGCCCAGCGAACGAGGGGCAGTTCGAAGCGGTCACGCACGGGCTCGATGGGACCGTTTTCGGGCGTGATGTCCTCCCCGTATAAGTTGGGATCGACGTCGTTGCCGCCCGGTATGAGGATGCCGTGCAGGTAAGAAGCATGCGCCACGACCCGCTCGACGTCGCTGGCCGGAGGGAGGCCCACGGCCAATCCGCCTGCATCCTCGACCGCCCGGACGTAGTCCTCCCCGAGGCGAAAGCCTTGCTCGTCCTTGCTCATGGCGATGCCGATTACCGGTACCATGCCGCACCTCCCCGCGGTCAGATGTCGACGAGGCCCAGGCTGATGCTGAGGGCTTCGTTTACTTTGGCCATGCTCTCCTCGTCCAACTCGGCCACGCGCTCTTTCAGCCGCAGCTTGTCGATGGTGCGAATTTGTTCGAGCAATACAACCGAGTCGCGGTCGAGGTTAAAACGGGCGCCCGAAATCTCCACGTGCGTCGGCAGCTTCGCCTTACGAATCCGGCTGGTGATGGCCGCCACGATGGTCGTCGGACTGTAGCGGTTTCCGATGTCGTTTTGAATCACCAACACCGGGCGCGTGCCTCCCTGCTCCGAGCCGATGACCGGGTTCAGGTTCGCCAGGTAAATCTCGCCGCGCCGCAACCGTTCCCCACCTACTCTCCCTTGAGAGTTTCCGACGAGTCCATACCGAATTCGCTGGCCAGCTCGAGGTTGATGCGCGCCATCTCCACGTATCCGGCCTGTAGCTGCTTGCGCAGTTCGGCCCGGCGGCGGTCGTGTACGTACCGTTGCGTCGCCTCGCGGATGATGCCGCTGCGGTTTAGGTTCTCCGAGCGTGCGATGGCGTCCAGCTCCCGCACCAGGTCTTCCGGAAGCAAGACTTCGACCCGTCGGTTCCGTATCATTCTACACCCCACCTTTTGCCACGTGACACCCATTCATGCAGAGTCGCCGGCCGATCCGGAGCGGCCGCAGGCCCCCGCTCGGCCCACGTCCCGACCGCTCCGGCTTATTCGTCTATCGCCGCCAGCTCTTGCTTCAGCCGGTCGATCACCTGAATCGGCGTAGGATCGACACCGTAGAGCAAAGCCAAGTAGTAGCTGGCGAGGTCGCCCGGGTAGACCAGCGACAAGAGCCTTGCCAGACTCGATTCCCCTTCGGCCCAAAGGTCGGTCATCCCTGCTACCCGGCCCGCCATGAGCTCCTTGGTGACGTCGATGCGCCTTTGGTTTTTCGGCTGGTCGTTCCGATCGCGCAAGAAGACGACGTAGAACTCCTTGGTGAGCTCGGGATGCTCCCAGCCGACGGTCTCGTTGTGGTTCAATTCGGGGAACGTGTTCCAGAAGCAAACGGCTTTGCTGTTTTCGTTCACCTGGCACTTCCACCGGTAGGCGACGGCCCCCCGCCAGCCGCCCGACCCGTAGATGAGCGGGATGCGGCCTTCCAGCTTGAGGGCGAGCTGCTTCACCGGATTGTCGGCCACGCGAACCTCGGGCCCAAACCGATCCCACTGCCGCTCCAGGACGGAAACCGCTTCGGCCACGGAATCCCTGGCGCCGCCGATGAGTCCCAGGCGTTCCAGGAGCAGAAGGAGCGTGACGAGGGAATAACCTAGGGCTGCCCGGGGCAACAATCCGCCGGGGATCGCGACCCACGGCTGACCTGCGGCCTGCGCTCGCTGGGCCAACTCCCCGCCCGAGCTGATGACGACGATGCGCGCCCGCCGCTCCTGAGCTGCTTCGTAGCCCGCGATGGTCTCCTCGGTGTTGCCCGAGTAGCTCGAGGCGATGACCAACGTGCGCTCGTCGACGTATCCCGGAATCGTGTAGTCTCCGTTCACGGCAATCGGCACCCGGCACTCGGTCTCGACCAGGCTGCGCGTCAAATTGCCGCCGATGGCCGACCCGCCCATGCCGAGAACGACCACCCGTTCAATATCTTGCCAGGCGGGAAGCGCCAGACTGTCGATGATCTCTACAGCCGTCTTGCATTGCTCGGGAAGCCCTTTGATCCAATCGATCATACCCGTAGGATCCAAACGCTCCCGCAGTGTTGCATCGTCAAGCCGTGTGTCGTTGTTCGCGCGGGGCGAGCCCATGCGCATTCCCTCCCTCTGTATCACTAGCAACGATCGCACTCGTATCTACGCGAGCATCTAGGCAACGGCGGACCAGACGAGGGTCGACGCGCCGATAACGCCCGCAGCGGGACCGAGCTCGGCCAGGACGACCTCGGTCGTGTCCATGCCGTAGGGGACGCGACGGGATATCTCTTCCCGCAGAGCGGACAAGATCAAGTCTCCGGCCCGGGCGACGCCGCCGCCTACCACGATGCGCTTCGGATGCAGCAAGCTGACCACGTTGGCCAGGCCGATCCCGAGATAGCGCCCCGTTTCGGACAAGATCCAACGGGCGGTCTCGTCCCCGGCCACAGCGGCCTCGGAAAGGTGTTTCGGCGTCAGGTGCGCGAGATCCTTGCCCGCAACCTCCCGCAGCCGGTCGGACGGCCTGCGCGCATAGGCTGCCCGAGCCCGTCGCACAATACCTATGGCACCGGCGTAGCTTTCAAGACAGCCACGGTTGCCGCAGCTGCAGAGCATACCGTCGGGATCGATGGTCTGGTGTCCCACCTCTCCCGCGAAGCCGTCGCCCCGCTGAAGCTTACCGCCCATAATGACCGCTCCGCCTACACCGGTACCCAACGTGACGAGCACCATGTCGTCGACCCCGCGTCCCGCGCCGAAGTGGCGTTCACCCAGTGCGGCGCAGCGCACGTCGTTCTCGATCACTACGGGCACGTCAAACCATTGCTGAAAACGGTCGCGGACCGGGACGTCGCGCCACTGCAAATTCGACGCGTAGATGCACACGCCCCGCTCCCGGTCGTGCAACCCCGGCATCCCCAGACCGATGCCGGTGAGCTCACTCGGTTTCACGCCTGCCTGTTCCAGAAGCTCGCGGATCGCGGCGGCGATCCGTCCCATCACTGCTTCGGAGCCTTCATGCGCCAATGTGTCGTGCTCGGATTTGAAGTCGATGCGTCCTTCGCGGTCGACCAGGGCCACGGTGAACGTGGTCCCGCCCAAGTCAACCCCCACTTGCCGCGCGTTCATGCGACTGCCTCCCCGTCCGCTGAAGGACCCACTGTATGGTCCTTGTTCGCTTCGACATAGAAAGGGCCCCACCTGCCGGACCGTACCGGTCCTCACCTGGCCGGTTCGGGGCCGAACGCATGGGAAAGGGACCTGGCATGACCACCAGGTCCCTGCACTTCCGGTTGCGATCTTGTTATACGACTGCCTGCTCGGTATCCTTGTCGAAGATATGGATCTTCCGCATGTTGAAGCGGACCGGATGCTCCTGGCCGTCGGTCGCCTCGGTGTGCGGGTCGACCTTGGCCTGGAACTGATGCTCGCCCTTGGAGAAGTACACGATGGTCTCGGCGCCCATGGGCTCGGTGACGTCGACGGTCGCCACGACGGTGTTCCTCTCGTCGCCGGGATGCAGCTTGGCGTCGTCCACGTCCTCGGGACGGATGCCCAGCACGACCTCCTTGTCGACGTACTCGCCCAGGTTCTTGATCTGACGTGCGCGCTCGGGGTCGATGGTCAGCTTGAAGCTGCCGCCGTCGACGATGTAGTCGTCGCCCTCACGCCGCAGCACGACGTTGAGGAAGTTCATCGGAGGCGTGCCGATGAAGCCGGCCACGAACATGTTGACCGGATGGTCGTAAATCTCGAGCGGCGCACCGACCTGCTGGATGACGCCGTCCTTCATAACCACGATGCGGTCGCCCATCGTCATGGCTTCGACCTGGTCGTGTGTGACGTAGATCGCCGTGGTCTGCAAGCGGGCATGCAACTTCGACAGCTCGGCGCGCATCTGGACGCGGAGCTTGGCGTCGAGGTTGGAGAGCGGCTCGTCCATCAAGAAAACCTTCGGCTCACGGACGATGGCGCGGCCAACCGCCACACGCTGACGCTGACCACCGGAGAGGGCCTTCGGCTTGCGGTCGAGCAAGTTCTCGATGCCCAGCATGCGGGCTGCTTCCTTCACTCGCTTGTCGATTTCGGCCTTGGGGAACTTGCGCAGCTTGAGCCCGAACGCCATGTTATTGTAGACGTCCATGTGGGGATAGAGCGCGTAGTTCTGGAA
>LSQX01234443.1_pt1 | contig 83612 bp, 87 predicted proteins | sample 654561 | NCBI WGS metagenome assembly LSQX01 (sample SAMN04489861, study PRJNA283612) | anaerobic digester metagenome | isolation source: 4 biogas reactors fed with cattle manure at either 37C or 55C with and... | place: Denmark: Kongens Lyngby | collected 2014 | reverse complement strand
TGACATTTTACCAGAATAGAACAAGCATGACATTATCACAGAACAACTACAGCTTGCCTCGTTTTGCTTGACACCGCCTGCCGGGAGGAATATAATAGCTGTGTGGTGTGGGCCATTATCTCAGCTGGTAGAGCACCTGACTCTTAATCAGGGAGTCCAGGGTTCGAATCCCTGATGGTGTACCAGGTAAAACCTCGGCATCTAAAAGATGTCGGGGTTTTTATATTCATGTGTTTTTATTATCACAAGTTTTAAATACACGCCTGGATTGATTGCCTTAATAAAAAAAGCATACTAAAATTTCAATAACAGTATTCGAATGTATATTTTATGAAGATGATCAGATACCTTCTTTGATCAAAATAGGTATGATTCATGCTCAATTTGAAACTATCCACCCATTCTTGGATGGGAACGGTAGAATAGGCCGTCTATTGATAACATTTTGGCTATGTCAGCAGAATATCCTGAAGTATCCACTGTTATATTTAAGTTGCTATTTTAAGCATAATAGACTTGAGTATTATGATCGCCTCATGGCTGTCAGGACAAAGGGCGATTGGGAAGGTTGGCTTAAGTTTTTCCTTAAGGGGATTGCTCAAGTATCTGATGAAGCTATTGCATCCGCGAAAGAGATTCTCGTATTAAGAAAAGAACTAAATAAGTTGGTTTACGATAATGGTAGCCTTAACCACCAGAGATTGCTGGAAAGACTGTTTGAGCAACCAATTATAACTGTCAATAGAGCAAGTGAGTTTCTTGAAATAAGCTATCCTACTGCCAAGAGGGTTATCGATGATTTTTGCAGTAAAGGCATTTTAAAATCGTAAACCCAAAAATCTCTGCCGCGACATCACTTCTTTGTGATATAATATTTTCGTCTGATTTGAGACATATAATAATATATCGCCGGGCAAAGATAAGGCATTGCTGCCTTATCCGAAAGCCCCGCGCTTTTTTTCGATTCAGATCGATGATCCGGTAGCATCGCAATTAAACAACTGCTATAGACGGCTAAATTTTGCATTACATAGGGGTGATGTTTTGAGTGAGATAACCGCTAAACTAAAAGAGGTATTAGCTTCGGTATTACCTATTACTTTCATTGTCATGATACTCCACTTTACCATAAGCCCTTTGGAGTCCGACATGTTTTATGCCTTTCTTATAGGTTCCGCCCTGGTAATTATCGGCCTGACGGTATTCCTGTTCGGTATTGATCAGGGACTAGAACCCATCGGCCAGGGCATTGGTAATGCTTTGACTCATTCAAACAGTTATGCGGTGTTGATCACAATCAGCCTGGTTCTGGGTTTCTTTATTTCCTATGCGGAACCAGATCTTCACATCCTCGCAAATCAGGTTGACGGCGTGACCTCGGCACAGTTTGACAATATATTGATGGTGGTTGTTGTTTCAGCCGGCCTTGGAATAATGATGACTCTTGGAATGCTTAGAATCCTTAAGGGTGTCCGTCTGAAATATGTGTTTACTGCCGCATATGGTTTGATATTTATACTGTCGCAATTCTCATCGGCTGATTTTCTGGCTATAGCCTTTGATGCTTCGGGGGCCACAACGGGTGCTATAACGGTTCCTTTCATGCTTGCACTGGCCGCAGGCATCTCATCATTGAAAAAAGACAGCAAGATGGGTGAAGCCGACAGTTTTGGCCTGGTAGGCATTTCATCAACAGGAGCCATCCTGGGTGTATTGGTTACGGGTATTATTCTGAATGTTGAAAAACTGGAGGGAACACTGCCGGAAACAGAAATCTCCACCGCCAATATGCTTGATGCCTACGGTACCAAACTGCTCACCATAGCCAGGGATGCATTTTTGTCCCTGCTTCCCATAATTATTGTATATATCCTGTTCCAGATATTTTCCTTTAAGCACAAAAAGAACAAGGTCATAGATATTGTCCGAGGCATTGTCATAACATTTGTTGGGCTCGTTATTTTTTTACTGGGGGTAAACGGCGGTTTCATGGAAGTGGGTGCCCGTCTTGGGATACAACTTGCTTCCATGGAATCCAAGATTCCGGTTTTGCTTGTATCACTTCTACTTGGTCTTACCACCGTACTCGCCGAACCGGCTGTTCTTGTATTGACCCACCAGGTGGAAGATGTCACCGGCGGATCTGTGAACCGCATCCTGGTGCTTATCTTCCTGTCCATAGCGGTTGGGGCTTCCATCCTAATGTCCGCCCTGAGGATCCTGATTCCCGATATCCAGCTATGGATGTATTTATTGCCCGGGTTTGGACTTGCGGTGATACTGGCATACTATGTGCCGGATTTATTTGTAGGTATGGCCTTTGACGCAGGCGGTGTCGCATCGGGACCGATGACCGCCACTTTCTCACTTGCTTTTGTTCAGGGCATCGCCGCCCAAGTTCCAACAGCTGATGTGGTAACAGACGGATTTGGCATGATAGCTATCGTCGCGATGATGCCTGTTGTCGCGATTGAACTGCTTGGCGCGCTCTATCAGGCTAAATCACGGAAGTTGTCCATGGCTGCCAGAATAAAAAAGCGTGCAACTGGAGGTAATCATGGATAAGCAAAAAGAGACTCCACACATTGAGTGTCGAATCCTGACACTCATCCTGAGCGACAGCCAACGCCATAAGTGTATCAATATCGCCAAGGAAAAGGGCCTTTGCGGCGGTATTGTAACCATAGGCAAGGGAACGGTAAGCAGCGCGGTCTTAAATGTGCTGGGTATAAAGAGCCAGAAACGGGAAGTTATCAGCTTCCTGCTTGAAAAGGAAATGGCAGATGAGATGCTGGAATGCTTCTCCACAGAGCTTCAGCTCCATAAACCCGGTCACGGGGTCGCCTTTACTTCACCTGTTTTATTGGCCGATTGCAGAATGGAAGAGGTTCGGGACAACGGGAACGATGATAAAGTTATGATGGAGGAAAAGGTTATGTTTAGAAAGCTGACGGTAATTGTCGATCGAGGCATGGGCCAGGATGTTATGGATATAGCCCGCAAGGTAGGAGTTCGGGGCGGCACCATCATGCACGGACGGGGTACCGGCGCGGAATACACTGAAAAATTGTTCGGCGTGGAGATCGAACCCGAAAAGGAACTGGTTCTTATCCTGATACCGGAAGATTTGGTCAGCCAGGTAGTAAACGCGCTGTATGAAGAGCTCCAGTTGGATGAAGCCGGAAAAGGAATCCTGTTTGTTGAGCCGGTTGTGGAAGTCCGGGGCCTGTTTGAGCCGAGCCATCAAGATAAGGATGAATAGCCGCAGAAGGATGCTCGTTTCCTCTATACTCCCATTCCCAGGCTCACTTGACTAATGGGGTAATCGGTTGTATACTTGAAAATGCCTCCCAACGGAGGCATTTGTTCCTTTTATCGGGAACATTACAGCGTTGAAAAGGATGTAGTGCGAAATGCCTGAAGGCATAAAGACCATCGTCAAAAACAGAAAGGCGAGGCATGAATATTTTATAGAGGAAGTATTTGAAGCCGGAATTGCCCTCACCGGAACCGAGGTTAAATCCCTGCGTCAAGGCCGGGCCAACCTTCACGACAGCTATGCTGTTATTAAAGATGGAGAGGTCTTCTTATACGGCTTGCATATCAGTCCATATGACCAGGGCAACAGGTTCAACCATGACCCGGTGAGAGTCCGGAAGCTTTTGCTGAACTGGTTCGAGATCAACAAGCTGATCGGATCGACCCAGAAGAAGGGGTTTACCCTGATCCCCCTGAGCCTGTATTTCAAAAAAGGGCTAGTGAAAGTGGAGCTTGCGGTATGCCGGGGCAAAAAGCTATATGACAAGCGTCAGGATATCGCTAGGCGGGATGCCGCCAGGGAGATCCAAAGAAGGCTGAAGGATACCGCCAGATAATTGCCCTCTATATATTTGTGGCTGGGTATGATATAATATATGTGGCACACTGCCATTCTTAATGGGGGTGTCTTGGTTTCGACGGGGTCGTTGAAACAGGAGAAGCGGGTAGTGGATTCTCGTTGGCCACTTTAAAAAACGAGAGTATATAATAAACGCTGACAATAACAAGTTAGCACTCGCAGCCTAATATAGGCTGCCGTCCTGCCCAGGAGGACCACGGCCCGGGATGGGGCGTCGACAGTGGTGAACGTGACACGGCAAAGCTTTGAGCCGTGCATGACAAATGAAGCTACTGAAGCTGTAAGCCTGTTCATGGGCGTGCGGCGGAGGGAATGTTAAAGCATGAACTGCACCCGGAGAAGCTCTTGTGGAAGCGGTTTCGGACAGGGGTTCAACTCCCCTCACCTCCACCATTAAATCCACAATTGATATATGTGCTTACAGGCACAATGCCCGAAAATAATAGCCCCGGATTTGAACGGGGCTTTTTGCTTTATAAATCCCGGGTGATGCCGGCATTTCAGACATGACCACCCGGCCAATGTATTTTCACTCCTTCCTATTTGATCGCGCTGATCTTGTTCACAAAATTGTCCCATGCTTCCTTCAGTTCGAGGGCCTGCCTATTATCCTTGGATGGCTCCTTCCACTTGCGCAGGACCTCGTCCAGTTTGCTATTGGTGGCATCACCGGCTTTGCCATCGACCACGAGCCCGGTTTCCTTCTGGAACTTAATCACAAAGTCGATTGCTTTATCCTTCCAAGCATCACTTACGTTTATGGTTGCCATAGAAATCCCTCCTACTCGTAAAATAAACTCTGCCCATGGAAAATACTTCCCGGGGCAGTCCTTATTATCTACCCGGGTTGATGAATAATCTGAGTGGCGTTTATATTCCTTTATCGTCCACCGCTTTTGGATGTCCTTGCACAACTCCACAAGGGAATCAAGTTGAACTTGCGGCACATTTTTCTCGGTCAGAACCACACCATTCACCACATAATCCGTATAGCATCCTTCAAGGCAGATTTGAAGCGTATCCTTGTTCTCGCTGCCAAGAAGTCCGCCGCCCTGCCAGGTTTCCTGCCGCCCGCGGTAGATTGAGCCGTCCTTCCTGATGAAATAATGGTAGGCGATACCCGCCCAACCGCGCTCTTCTATATGCCAGCGGTGAATATCCTGGGCTGTGCAGGACCTGCAAACGGCATGGTGTATTACTATGGTGTCAGGTGTCTGCTGGACAAAATTGGTGCGTGCCCAGTTGTAATTCTCTTCGATGATGGTCATGTCCGCTTTTCCCTCTTGTCAAATCCATCTATTATATAATGTGCAGATTTGCAATTCTGCTCCACGGCGGCCAAAGCCAAGTGCGCTTCATTTCTTAAATCGCTTAGTGTTGTTTATAATGCACCGTAAGCTGGCATACATCCGGAAAAATGTCAGGCAGCAAGTAGATCCCAAATAAAAACCCCGATATCATTTGAGATATCGGGGTTTTTTATCCTTATTGCTTTACACCTGCGGCAGGGTTTCCAGTCCTTCGGCCAGTAGTTCATCCGGGTATTCATAATCGCTCAGATTACCAGCCATGTATTCTTCATAGGCTGTCAGGTCGAAGTTACCGTGGCCTGTAAGGTTGAACAGTATGCATTTGGATTCTCCAGTCTCCTTGCATTTCAGCGCTTCATCAATGGCACCCTTGATTGCGTGAGCCGATTCGGGAGCCGGAAGGATGAGTTCCGACCTGGCGAACTGGGTGGCTGCCTTGAAGACCTCGGTCTGATGCACGGCCCGGGCTTTTATCAGCCCGTCCTTGTAGGCCTTGCTCACCAGCACCGAATCCCCATGGTAACGAAGCCCGCCCGCATGGATTCCCGGCGGGACAAAGCCATGACCAAGGGTGTACATTTGCATGATGGGGGTCATCTGGGCCACATCACCGAAATCATAGGCAAACTTGCCCTTGGTAAGGGTAGGGCAGGCTGCCGGTTCTACGGCGATAAACTCTGTTCTCTTTCCCTCCCTTACCTTGTCATGCAGGAACGGGAAGGCTATCCCTCCAAAATTACTGCCTCCGCCGCAGCATGCCACAACGACGTCAGGATACTCATCGATCTTTTCCATCTGTTTCTTCGCCTCAAGCCCGATGATGGTCTGGTGCAGAATGACATGGTTCAGCACGCTGCCCAGGGCATAATTGGTATCATTATGGATTGCCGCGTCCTCAACTGCTTCGCTGATGGCGATGCCCAGGCTTCCCAGTGAATCGGGATCCTTCTCCAGGATCTTCTTCCCGGCCTGTGTCAGGGGACTGGGGCTGGGATGGACCGTTGCGCCGTATGCCTGCATTATGGCCTTTCTGTACGGCTTTTGCAGGTAACTGACCTTAACCATGTAGACAGTGCATTCCATGTCAAACATCTGGGCGGCAACAGAAAGGGCTGTTCCCCACTGTCCTGCCCCGGTTTCGGTAGCCAGGCGCCTGATACCGGCTTTTTTGTTGTAATAAGCCTGGGGTATGGCTGTGTTCAGCTTGTGGCTTCCCGAGGGGTTGTTTCCTTCATACTTGTAGTAGATACGAGCCGGTGTGTCCAAAACCTTCTCCAGCCCATAGGCCCTGCAGAGGGGTGATGGCCGGAATGACCGATAAAGCTCCCTGACTTCTTCGGGGATTGGGATGTAACGCTCGTCTGACATTTCCTGCCGGATAAGGTCCATCGGGAAAATGGCCAGCATGTCATCGGGAGCGACCGGCTTTCGGGTTGCCGGGTTCAGATAGGGACTAAGACCTGGGAGGTCCGCCCTGATATTGTACCAATTCTCGGGCAGTTCCCTCTCCTCAAGATAGACTTTGTAGGGTACGTTCTTATTCATCGCTCTCTTCTCCTCTCATCTAATCTCAGCTAAATTGACATCATTTTAGCATGACATGGCAGGCTATGTCAAACACTTTTATTTTTGCCAGCCGCGGTTTTCCCCCTGCAAATACTGTGCCCCGATAACAAGTCCTTTACTTTTATCATAAACTCATTTATGATTTGACATACAGGCGGTGGAATACATTATGAGCAAGTTTGATAAGTTCCTCAAGCACAGGCAAAGCCTTTTGCTGCAGTATAAGATGGGCGACATGACAAAAAACGAGTTCATCGAAGAAAGTTTTAATTATATAGAACGCCTTGGAATGGGGCCTTTCACAAAAGTTGACAATATCAAAAAGGCTATTTTCAACTATCATTATCACAATGCCAACGCGAAATACTGGCAGCGTATGGCTAAGGACCCCCGCAGCACAAGCAAGGAGCGCCAGGCTTATTATGCCGAGTCATATAGCCACTACAGGGAAAAGGACAAGGCAACGCTGCAACTATTAAGACTCATAGACTACAGCGGTGTGGAAGGCTACTATGTCAGAGTGCGTTCATCCCTCCTCAAGGGAAAGCTCATTGAAATAGTTATCAATAACCCTGATGTGTTAACAGAGATCCATGTGCCGGGCAGCGCATTTGAACAGGAATTATTAATCCTTCATACCAAGAACCCGGGGATCGCGGAAGCCCTCCGGAAAAACGGAGTTCTCAGGGAAGACAAGCGAAAATCCCTTGCCGACAGCTATATCAACCAAAAGTATTAGCAGGCGTTTTAAGAAAGGTCCGGAAAGGTTCCTTTCCTGTAAGAAAACAAAAGGAATGAGGGGCAAAGGCGGTTTTGTCAGGTATGATTTGCGCCTTTGCCCGGACGGCGGATATTAAATACCAGGCCTGCTATAATAAGAGCGATGGAGACTAGTCCTGTTGCTATAGCCACAGTATCGCTTATTTCAATATACCTCTTGATAATTATATAACCGGCATTTATCAAAATACCTGCGTAAAGGGCGAGCTCCTTTAATATCATTGCATGTCTCCTTTCATTCGCGCATGATCCGTTCTTTTTTAAGCCTCCTGTACGCTCTGTACGATTTTACCAACCCAAATCCAATGCATCCCAGGAGCACGATAAACATGGCATAATACGGAATAGCTGACAACCAGAAACCTTTGAGGACAATGGACATGTAAACCAGGTAGCCCATGTATACCAGTATCAACGGGAGCAACACGAGCGACAGCCTGACAGCCCGCCTGAAATGATCAATGCGGGTATCCAGGTCAGAGTACAGGTCAAACACGCCATCCGATCTCTTTTTCCGCAAATAGACCCATTTCTTGAACGACCCTATATGCTCCACGCCGGCTTCCTCCAGCAACTGGATGTAGGAGATGCTCTCAGGATGACTTGGCCTGTTTTTCAGCCATTCAATATGGTACTGGTATTCTCCGGGCGTACCTTCTTCAAAAACGTATTTGCAAAACCCGACACCCTGCAGGTTCATCCCCTTCGAAGCCATCTCGTTAAGCCATTGTTCCTCTTCCTCAAAATCCCATGCGAAAAATAACCTATGAGCCGAAAACCTCATTTGCCCCCACCTCCTGTGACCATCTCTCCGTTCGCGACAAGTTCCTTAAGACGGATGATTTCACGATCTACCGCCTCTCTTCCCTGCTGGGTTATCTGGTACTCTTTCTTTCTGCTGTTTTCTTCACTCGGAAGAGCCTTTATCCAGCCCTTCTCAAGCAAGGTGCTGATGGCCCCGTAGAGAGTACCCGCCGCCAGCTTTACCCTGCCATTGCTCAACTGATCAACATTCTGCATGATGCCATAGCCATGCAGGGGCTTATACAGGGATAACAGGATATAGTATACTGCTTCCGTAAGGGCAATATTTTCCACAGCACTATACCGCCTTTCGTTATATCCTTCAACGATATATCGTCTTACAATATATTATATCGGTACCCGATATAGCTGTCAACAGTTTTATGTAAATAATCCATCCTCTGTCTGAAAAACTGCGATGCAGGAGAAACAGCCGATGAAGCAGGATAGAGCACATAACAGAAAAATGATAAGAGAAAAGGTTCGCATAAAAAAACCATACGGCATTTCCGTATGGCATTTCTGAATGTCTGGTGCCGAAGGCCGGACTCGAACCGGCACGGTATTGCTACCGCTTGATTTTGAGTCAAGTGCGTCTGCCAATTTCGCCACTTCGGCGCATCGCTCTATCATATTAGCATAATCAAAGGCCTAAATCAAGAAGCTAATTGTTCCTCCACAAGACTGTTTACGCTGTTTTCGGGTCTTTCATGCAAGCTTTGTACTGCAGGAACCGAACCAATTATAAAAAACAAACAGAATGCCTGCGGCTAATTAATGGTATTGGCCGGTTATCTTATCAATAATGGTCCTGGTATCATCATTGAAATATATCCGGTATTCCCCGGGCTTTACCGCATCCTGCAGATTTGCCTTCTTTAGCATGATCTCGAATTCGATGGAGCTTTCAATAATCCTGGCGTCATAAAGTCTTTCGGCAACCCGCGACGAGCTTTCGCCTTCACTGATAATAAAGGTGACGCTGCCGTCCTGGTTCCTCCTGATATTCCCGCCGTTCTCAAATCTGTCCACCATCCCCAGCCGCCTGGCCCGGCTTATAATCTCGCCATCCGAAAGCTGGGGCTGGTATCCGAGGAAAAAAATAAAACCAAGGATTGATGTGATAATGATACCTATGCCTATTCCCAGCAAAAAACTCTTACCATCAATCAGCTTCACGTTTTCTCTTCCTTTTCCGGGATTCCTGCTATTACCGGCTTATTCTTTCGATTAACTCGATCTCTCCTCTGCCCATGTTGAGTAGCCTGGCAATATGTACACTGTCCAGCCCGCTCTTTGAAAGCTTGAGGATCTCACGGCGCTTGACATCAAAGGGTATGACCTTGCCCTTTTTGAACAGCTGGGAATTTATAATAGAATCAATGTCCTGCTCATACCTGATATCCTGTCCACCGCTGACATCCTGCTCATTCCTGGTATTCTTATCATTTCCGGATTCCCGGGCAGTATCAGTTTTCACCTGGACCGGGGCGGGCAAAGTGCCGGAGGCAGGCTCAAGCAGGCTGCTTATCGCCTCTATCCTGCGATCGGCCTCATGAATGGTCTGATTAAGCATATCATTCTTCTCTTCAAGTTTGGAAACCGTATAGACCGAGAATTTGTTCATCTCATCGATGAGAAGCTCGGCGTCCTCGATGACCTGGATAAGTTCATCCTTCTTCTCGGCCGCATCCTTCCGGTAATCATGGATACGCCGTTTTTCAGCCAGCATAAGCAGCAGGACAAATAAAACTATACCGGATCCTGCCAGGGTAATGCATGTAAAGAATACAGCCATACTCTTGTCCCTCTTATCTTAAGTATATTCAACGCTTTATCCTTCAACCGTCTCGCCCGGACCCGGACGCGCCGGTTCGCTATAGCAGTTTAAATGTTCACCTTACAGGCGGATGTCGATATGCCTTTCCTGGGGCTTGGCGCTTTGCTCTTTTTTATCCTTTTTCTCTTCTCTGTCTTCCCTATCCTGGTTCTGCCTCTGCCTTCCTCCGCCTCTTTCTTCCTTGTCCTTGATGGTTACCTTGCTGGCTTCATCCTGTGAGTGGACCGATTTGGTGTTCTGTTCAGCCTGCTTTACACTTGTTTCAGCCTGCTGCTGCTCCTGCCCGAGAATCCTTTGCTGCTGCTCGGTCTGTTGCCGGGCGAGATCACTCACCTTCGACATGACAGGTCGAAAGTCAACCGGTCCGATAGACATGGCGAACCCTCCCTGGTTCATTACAGCGGGCCGAACCTGATATCAGCGCCGTCGCTGTACATGGTGCAATATTTATTTTCTTCTTTAATATATAACATCGCGTTGCCAATAACAACCCTGACGCCGGGGTATACGCTTCCCATAACCTTGATCCTGCCACTGACCCCATGCTGGAGCCTCTCCTCAATTGTTGCCATCTCTTTCTTATACTCTGCCAGCTTGTTCTCATAGAAGAACTTAGTCCGGGTGCTCTTGGCCAAAAGCTCGCGTTTTTCCAGCGTCAGTTCACCGGTAGCGTTCTTGAGCCTGTTCAGCAGCGCAATGGCCTGGTTGGCTTTATTATGCCCATCCTCCATCTTTACGATCTCTGCCTTCAGGAACTTCAAACGCTCCCGCATGTGCGGGTCGAACCCAACCTCGACAATAGTTTGCGTAAACATCTGGTTGCCGAGGTATTTTGCTTCAACAAACTTGCCTACACGGGCAATTCCTCCAACCAGAAGGCCTTTTCTCCCGCCGAGAATGATACTGCTTCCGCATTTGATATTACAGTGCATAAGGGCTTCAGCCTTCAGGTCCCCTTCTACCTCCACTTTGCTGTTTTCGATGAATTTGGCGATGATATCGCCCCCGGCTATCAGTTCACCTTTTCCGCCGCCGACCATTCCTCTTCTCAGAATGATGTTTCCAGCCGCCCGGAGCCTCGCCGCCTCCACAACGCCAGATACCTCAATATCCCCGCCAGCCTCAATTTCAAAGCCGGAGAGGACATTCCCCCTCACGGTGACATTGCCGATAAACCTGATATTTCCCGTAGAGTTGTCAACATCGGCAGGGACCTCATAGACCGAATAGACATTGATCTTTCCGTCAACTATTTTAAGCTGTCCGTCAATTTCCGCATACAGTTCGGTTCCCTCGGGATTCATATACACGCCCCTGCCCCGCGGGATGACAGCCGGTTTCCCATCCAATGCCTTCAGTTCAGTTCCTACAACATTCATACCGTTTTTTCCGGGAACGGGAGGTATAACTTCGACCAGCTTCTGGTCCTTAGTGATGTTCGCGATCAGGTTTATATCTTTGTAGTTGACCGTTCCATCTTCCATGATGATGGGTTTACGGTCTTTATGAATATCAACCAGGTAGCGGAGCGAACCATTTTTCCCGTTCTCGGCTGGTATGCCTTCCGCCACAAGCACAGGCACGCCATATATGGGATTATTCTCAAATTCCCTAATCCTTCCTTCATTGATACAGGCAACAATGCCCTTATCGTGGAGCGCGCGGATTATCATTTCAAAAGTCGGGGCGGCACCGCCTCCTTCCGGCTGTGTGGCCGTGATGAAAGCCTGCATCTTATCATCGGAAGCATAGGCCTCTACCGTTGAATCCACTTTTTTCTCGGGCTGAGGCTCGGCAATTTTTACAGCCTTGCCATCACGGCGCTTGACGGCTTCCACTATGAGATTGGCATTATATCTTTCAATTCCCTTCTTGGCTATGTGGTTAAGGACATCATTCTGGTTAACCTTGTTAATAAAGCCAACAGGCGGATAAACAGTGAGATACACACCATCTTCCTTATAGGTGATCTCATAACCTTTGGTTTGCTGGATACCGTTGTCTGACATTTACTGATTCTCCTCTACTCCAGAATTGCGCTTTTCAGGCGCTCAAGTCTGCTCCGCATACGCATGATGGCTTTTGTGTGTAACTGCGATATTCTGGATTCGGACACCTTCATGATGTGGCTGATCTCCTTCAGTGTCAGCTCTTCAAAATAGTAAAGAGTTACAACCATCCTTTCCTTTTCCGGCAGCTTCTCAATAGCCTCCGCCAGTGTTTCCCTGAGTTCAACAATCTCAATTCTTTGTTCGGGCCGTGTGGTATCCCTGTCCATCGTAAGCCCGTCGAGTCCTATTTCGTGATTCTGGTCGAGATAATCTTCCAGTGAGATCATCTGCGACATGTTTACTTCCTGAAGCAGTTTATGGAGTTCGTCGGTCGTGATTCCCAAATGATCCGCTATCTCCTGATCACTTGCAGAATGTCCCAACCGGTTCTCTACTTCAAAATATGCCCGCTCCAATTCCTTGCCCTTTTTGCGCAGGGATCTTGGAGCCCAATCCAGATCGCGTATGCTGTCGATAATAGCACCTCTGATGCGGAGCGACGCATAGGTTTCAAACTTTACCTTCTTTTCTATATCGAATTTCTCGATAGCGTCTATCAGGCCGAAAACGCCATAACCCACCAGATCATCATACTCCACGTTGGATCCGAAATAGATGCTCAGGCGTCCGGCTACATACTTAATTAAATCAGCATATTCCAGTATAAGCTGTTCCTTTATGGCCGGGTCCTTTGTTTCCTTATATTTTCTCCATAGTTCCTGCTGCCTTTGGGGAACAGATGATGACATTGAATACCTCCGTCAATGGCGCGGACTATATATCCGTCAAACCATATATCATTTCATTTCATTCTTTATAAACTCCGCTATGTGCAGATCTTCAAAATCGTTATCCTCAAGCCCTATTTCATCTCCGACTGTCATGTCTATGCTGGGCGCCGCTGGCTCTTCCTTGTTTTCCTCGGCTTCCATCCTGCTCTTTTCCTTCTCCCGTTTCTCCTCTTCTTCTTTTTTCCTGATTATGGCCGTTATGTGCTCTGAAACTGCCCTTATGGTTGATCGGGCCAGGATGCCCACAATGTAAAAAACAACCATTCCCACGCACATATTCAGCATGTTATCCTTATTGGGAACACCAGCCGACAAACCTATCAAACCGATTACCAGGCCTGCGCCTGTTCCCAGGAGCAATGGGATTTTCCGGATATAGTCCATGTTTCGGTTTCACCTACAAATACTTGATTCCAAAACCAATAGTCTTCACCTTCAGTGACCCGTCTTCAGATGAAAGCTCTATGGTCCGGCCATAATTACCTCCCGTGTCCTCAGCAACAATGGGTATCTTATAGTCGGCGAGCGCGGTTTTGGTGGCCTCGGTGTTTCTTTGCCCTATCTTCATGGACTCATTCTGGGTGGCAAAGGCAAACATCTGGGCTCCTCCGGCTATCTTGGCCACTATATTTCTGACATCGGATCCGATCCCTCTCATCTCTTCCAATAAATCATGGATACTGGTGTCGGCAAACTTTGCCCGGTTGGCGCTTGCTGTCGCGATGGATGAACTGGGAAGCATGATATGGGCCATTCCGATGTTCTTGTTTCTGCGGTCATATAATGCGATGCCTATGCAGGAACCCAGGCCAAGCGTCGTTAAAATTGCGGGATGTCGGGCTACCTTCAGTTCGGCCATACCCACCTTGATTATCTCTGGCATTAAACGACTCCTAACGCATTAAGTAATCTCCCGTATGACATGTCATCCGGAACCAGGAAAAGGTCTCCGATAACACTGTCATGACCGTCAGTGAATACGTTCTCTATATATAGCACGGTATCCGAGGTTTTCCCGAATTCAATGGCAGGAACGCTCAGTATGGCTCCGGCCATGTCCATGGCCAACGCCGGAACGCCGGGCATAATTCTGAGGTTTGTCATGTTTGATAATGCCGAAAGGTAGGATCCTGCAAGTATGTTTCCAATTTCGGTGAGAACCGAACTGGTCATTTCATCAAAGTCCAGGTCAGCTTCCAAAGGCTTGCCCATCAGTATATTGACCAGCAGCCTGGCGGAAGGGGTATCCAGAATGAACATCATGTTACCGGTGATATCTCCCTGGATGCGCAGGAGTATCCCTACAACAGGAGTTTCGGCGCCCCCCAGCACATCGCTGACTTCGCTGAATTTCATAATACGTATCTGGGGTACCTCCATCTCAATCCTCTTGTCCAGCAATTTCGCCAGGGCAGTGGCAGCATTGCCCGCCCCTATATTCCCTATCTCCTTTAATACATCAAGGTGAAAGTTGTTCAGTTCGTTGATGGTGTCTGTCATAGGTTTATACCCCTTGCTCCCGTTCGGTTAATTCTGTAATGAGCTTTTCAATATTGAGTACGGTAATCAGGCGATTGTCAACCTTTCCAATGCCTACGACATAGTCCAGAGTCCGGTCGTTTGTAATGCTTGTAACGCTTTCCATCTCTTCCTCGGCAAAGCTGACTACCTCCGCCACAGAATCGACGATCACGCCCAGCGTGATTTCGTTGAACTTCAGCATGATAATCCTGGTATCATCATCAGCCTCCATGAAAGGCAGCTCAAACTTGGTTCTCAGATCCATTACCGGGATGATCTCACCCCTGAGGTTAACCACTCCTTTAATGTAGTCCGGTGTGGAGGGAACCCTCGTGATATTCATGAATTTCTCAATGATCGAAACCTTGTGAATATCCACACCGAATTCCTGGTCGGCTATCTGGAACACCACATACTGCTTGTTCTCCCTGACTGAAACTTGCTTCGACACGAAATCAAGCCCCCTTAATCACTCAGAATATGGCGTGAGGTCTGAACCCCGTTTAGACAGCGGCTCATAGGGCAAGGGAATTGCTGTCTACTATCAGGGCTACATTGCCGTCGCCAAGGATTGTGGCCCCTGCTATATATTTTACGCCTTGCATGATTCTGCCCAAGGATTTGATAACTATCTCCTGCTGCCCGATAAGGCTGTCAACGCTGAAGGCCGTCAGCCTGTCTCCTTTTTTAACGACGACCACTGTCAGATGCTTTTTATCCTCATCAGGAATCGTGTCTTTAACATCAAGCACCTCATTAAGCCTTACCAGCGGGATAACCATATCCCTTAATATGATCACTTCGCGGTTGCGGACCATCTTCACGTCGCTGAACTTGATATTGTCAATCTCCCGGATTGAGCTCAGCGGCAACGCGTACTTCTCCGAACCTATTCTCACCAGCAGCGCCTGGATGATGGCCAGCGTCAACGGCAGCCTGATAACGAACTTGCTTCCGGCACCCAACTTGGTTTCTACCTCAACCGTGCCTCCCAGCGCCTCAATTTTGGTCTTGACAACATCCATTCCCACGCCCCTGCCGGAAAGATCGGTTATCTTGTCTGCAGTGCTGAAGTTGGGTCTGAACAGGTAGTCGATGACCTCTTTTTCGGAGAGGGAATTGACTATATCAGCGGATTCCAGCCCTTTCTCGATAATTTTTTTCCTTATCTTCGAAATGTCAATACCCCTGCCATCGTCCTCCACCTCAATGACGACATTGTTACCGTCCTGGTAAGCCCTTAGATAAATGATCCCCACGGGCGGCTTATTAAGCTGCGCTCTTTCTTCACGGGTCTCTATGCCATGATCGGCGGAGTTTCTGAGAATATGTATGAGGGGATCGCCGATCTCATCTATAACCGTCCTGTCAAGCTCGGTATCAACACCGGACATCTTAAGGCCAATATCCTTGCCCAGTTCTCTCGCGATATCACGGATCATCCTGGGGAACCGGTTGAAAACTGCCTCTACGGGGACCATCCTCACCTTCATCACGGCATCGTGCAGGTTGGTTGTCACCCTCTCAAGGTACTCTATGGATTCGCTCCATGCGTTATGGTCCTTTGCGTTCATCTGGTTCTCGAGACCGTTCTTTATGATGATAAGCTCACTGACCAGGTTCATCAGCACATCCAGCCTGTCGATGTCCACCCTTACGGTCTTTCCGGTCCTGTGTACCTTTTTGGGCTGGTCCTGCGCGGCCTGGGCACCGGCGTCTTCAGCATCGAACACATCCGGGCCGCCAGCTTTTTCGACCTTGGTCTGGAGTTCCTCCGGGCTTATCCCCAGCATATCGGGAGTAACAGGCATGACATGGACGCCAACTACCTCAGCCACCGAGTTTATCTCCTGCTCGAACAGCTCTTTGTCATTGGGCGTTATGACCACTACCGTAAACTCAAAATCAAATTTCTCATCCTCAATATCTTCCACCTTGGGAACCGACTTGATTATATCCGAGTTCTTTTCCAGCACCTGGAAAACAATAAATGCCCTGGCTGACTTCAACAGGCATCCCTTGTCAAACTCCACATGGATCTGGAATACATTCATTTCAGCCTCGAAGGCTTTCTTCATGATGTTGATGTCATACTCGTTAAACTCGACAAGCTCCCGGTCAGAACCCGCGGCCGCCTCCTCTGCCTCTTCGGTACTTTCCTTTACTTTTGCGGGTTTTCCCTTAGGCTTTTTCGCGGTAGCCCTGGCCGCTTTTGCGGGAACGCCGCCCTTCTTCAATATGTCGGCCAGCGCGTTTACAATTTCCTTATATTCGTCGCTGCCTTCACCGCCGGTTGAGATAATGGCATTCACGTAGTTCTCAAGGGCGTCCAGGCATTTAAACAGAATATCCACAATATCCGAATTCACTGACATACGGTCACTGCGCAGCGCATCCAGAACATCCTCCATATGGTGGGTGAGCCTTTGCATCCTGGTAAAGCCCATGGTGCCAGACATGCCTTTTAGCGTATGGGCGACACGGAATATCTCATTAAGAACACCTTTGTCCGATGGGTCCTTTTCGAGTTCCAACAGTGAGGAATTCAGGCTCTGCAGATGTTCCCGGGATTCCTCAACAAATATGTCGAGATATTGGTTCATGTCCATTATTGGCGCACCCCCATGTAATTCATGATTCTGCTGGGTATTTCCTTCAGCGGAGCCACTTCGTTCACAACTCCGGACTCTATAGCGACTTTAGGCATTCCGAAAACAATGCTTGTGCTTTCATCCTGCGCTATGATGTAAGGTTTTTTCTTCTCTTTCAGTTCAATCAGGCCTTTGGTCCCATCACTGCCCATACCCGTCATAATAACAGCGATAATATCGGTTAAGTCCGAGTCGGCGATGGAACGCATCATAACATCCACACTCGGCCTGAAGCCGCCCAGGGGAGGCTGGTCGGAAAGCGCGATTCTGGCCTTTCTCCCGTCTGACTTAATGGTAAGATGATGACTGCCAGGAGCTATATAGACAATACCGGGCCTGAGCACATCGTTGTCGGCAGCTTCTTTAACAGTCAAATAGCTAATCTCGTTAAGCCTGCTCGCAAGGGACCTGGTAAATCCCTTGGGCATATGCTGCACCACCAGGATGGCCGCGGGCAAGTCCGCCGGAAACATGGGCATGATGCTGCTCAACGCCCTAGGGCCTCCAGTTGAGACTCCTATGGCGATAAGATACTGGAGCTCACTTGCCGTTTCCGCGCTCCCCACGGCCAATGGCACAGTTTTGCCAACGGCCTTTTCAATACCGCGGCCCTGCCTTCTGTTCCTGAAGGCAAGCCGTATCTTTTCAGCAAGCTCGGTCCGCATTTCTTCAGACGGCATGCTGAAAACATTGCTGGGTTTTAAAATAAAATCAAAGGCCCCCAGCTCAAGAGCCTTGATGGTTGCGGATTTGCCCTTCTGGGTGTGGCTGCTGACCATGATGACAGCATAATTATCCTGCTGCAGGAGTTTTTTCAGGGCGGTCAGGCCATCCATCACAGGCATCTCGACATCCAGAGTTATGACATCAGGATTCAGTTCCTTTGCTTTCTTCAGCGCGTCAAGGCCATTCTTCGCTGAGCCCGCAACACACATTTCCGGATCCATTTCGATCATGTTCTGAATGACGCGCCTCATAAAAGCCGAGTCATCCACTACCAATACCCTTATCCTGTCGTCAGTCATTTGGTCCAGCCCTCTTTAAGCAATTTTCGCTGTTCTTCAAATATATAGGATATAATTCGTTCCCTGTTCATATTTGTTATCTCAACAAACTCAATACCGACCTCATAATTGTATTTGCCGTGGTCATGCACGTTTATCACCCGGACAACCTGGCCGATGAACGGTATGGCCTGGTGAATCTTGAGCCTGCCTTCCACATACCAGCCTATTTCGGGCTTTATATCGGTGCAAAGGCAGATTCCTCCTCCACTTATGTCCTTTGTTATTCCCTCTTTAAAATCGCCGCGTTCTTCCTCCATGGTTTCACTGTGGGCAAATATCCTGTATTCCACGTCCCTGACGCATTTAAACCGGAAGAAGTAACGCCTTTGTATCTGTTCTTCCTCGGACAGCGGCATTATCCGAAGAAGATGAACATTCCCCTCAAATCTCCGATCAAGCGCCTGTGACGCAAACGTGAACAAATTGCCGTTCTTTTCATATATTACATTAAGATGCGTCCCCCTGCGGATCGGGTAGATCCTTCCTTCCAGGATCGGTGAAAGTATCTCCATGCTGCCGTCAGGCAGTATTGCTTCAAATTGGCTGATGAGGGTTGGTACGATCCTGTCTCGGTTTGCATCATATAATTCCAGTTCCAGCTTGGTGCCCAACGTTAGATTAGTCTTGATCATCGACTTTCCCCATTACCTTTAGTTTAACATAATATACTACCACATTAAACTATTTCTGCTTATATCGACGCTTTCATTCACTTTTCCCGGATCAGTCCCTCCCAGCTTGGCCCATTCCGCAGCCGGCCGCGCGTGTTATGCGCCGAAAAATGACAATACCCTCTGGATGAACCCTCTGGCACCCAGCAGGTCCTCAGAGCCCTGGCTGTTATCTAAAAGCACATCGGCCAGCGCAAACATGTTCCTGGCTGCCTGGCTCTTGGGATTATTCAGGCAATAAGGCTTCTGCAGCTTAACCGACTTGACTATGTTGTCATCATATAATATATACCCAAGTTTATAGAGCTTTAATGACAAAAATTTCTCAGATACGACTATAAGCTTGTTTGCGATTTCCTCAGCTTCCCTGGCAGTTTCAGCCTTGTTGACCAGTACCCTGATGATCTTCTTCCTGTCCCGCCTTGACACCATCTTCACCAGGGCATAAGCATCGGTAATAGCTGTAGGTTCCGGCGTGGTAACCAGTATTATCTCATCGGCCGCCATGATAAAGCTCATTACATTGCGGGACAGTCCTGCCCCCGTATCGATGAGGATAATGTCATATAGCTTGTCAAGCAGGGCTATATTGTTGATAAACATGCGAAGCTTCTTCCTGTCCAGCCTCATCAGTTCCTCAACACCCGATCCCCCTGAAAGAAATTTGATATTGTTCGGACCGTCGGTCAGTACCTCAAATATGGACTTTTCGTCCCGTATGAGATCCAGTATCGTATACTTGGGATTAATTCCAAAGAGCAGGTCAATATTGGCCAGGCCGAAATCCACGTCAAGGATCGCAATTCTCAAGCCAAGCCTGCTTAAGGCAATGGCCAGATTGACTGTTACGCTGGTTTTCCCTACTCCTCCCTTTCCGCTGGTAACAGTAATAACGCGGGCTCTCTTCTCCGGCTTCGGTACATCCGGCGCAGCCAGGCCGTTATTCATATTGCCAACTATTCTGCGAAGCATTTCTGCCTGATCGTTCATGACTACCTCCATGCCCTCAAATGGGGTTCTGGGTTTTCTCACTTGTTTGTCCCGGAGCCCAGAAGGCTTGCGACAATTGCCCGGGGGTTCGCGACATCCAGATCGTCGGGAACACTCTGGCCGGCTGTGGTATATGACAGAGGCCTGCCTGTAAGGTAACGGGCATTTATGATAGCACCGGGAACAGGAGCTTCATCAAGTTTTGTGAAGAGCAGTTTGTAATCCTTGATGAAGGAGTAGTATTCCAGGATCTCTTTCATCGCATGCTTGCTTGTGTTGGCGCTGACCACCAGGTAGGCTTCATCGGCTTCCGCCGATTTTGCCAAGGCCTTCAGCTCATCAAAATGGCTCTTGTTCCGGTGGCTTCTTCCCGCGGTGTCAATCAGGATCAGGTCCTTGTCCGAAAGCTCCCTGATGGCGTCCTGCACCTCGTTGGGGGAATATACGACCAAAATGGGTATATTCAGGATCTCAGAGTAGGTTTTAAGCTGCTCCACCGCGGCGATCCGGTATGTGTCGGCAGTAATGAGCCCGACTTTCTTTTGCCTGTTCAGGGTGAAATCCGCCGCTATCTTCGCAAGGGTCGTGGTCTTGCCCACTCCGGTGGGACCGATGAATATAACAACCTGCGGGCGTCCGTCGGATCTTAGCTTGATGGTATCGGGCTCACCCAGAAGAACCGTCATGACCCTGGCGGCCAGGGACAGCGCCTCTTCGGGTTTTTGAGCGCTTCCGCCCCTTTCCCTGACCTTATCTACAATCCTGTCTACCAATCTGCTGTCCAGTTCCATATCGGTAAGGGCTTTTCTTATGGAGGAGAGATCATCCCGGGCAGGAGAAGCTGATGTTTCAGGTTTCCCGTTTGCGGATTCTGGCCGTGCCGGGGCATCTTTCCCCCTGACAGACTGGTATATCTTCTCCAGCATAGCTTCCATGTTCTTAACCTTGGTTTCCAGTTCAACAAGCTTAGGGTGATCGGCCAGGTCCATGGCATCAGAAGAGGAACCCGCCGATGCTTGTGTCGAGTCGGCTTCCTGCGGTGGCTGCAATGGCTGCTGCGGCTCCTTTCCTGCCTGGAACTGATTAGGTTGAGGCACCTGCTGCGGCTGTGGCGGTGCCGAAGTCTGTTGGGTGTGTGCTCCCCGCTGGTATTCCTGGGCCTGATAGGGTGCCTGACCGTTGGCCGGGGCCTGGGGAAACCCTCCTGCCGGATAAGCCGGCGGCGCGTTTTCATAATACCGGCCTGCATTGGCCCCTGAAGGCGGAGCAGCCCGCGCCTGGGTTCTTGATGGCCTGATATAATCATCATCAATGGCCGCCACAACTTCAATCATGGGCTTCGCGAACAGCCCGATGAGCCCCTTTCTTCTCACCTTGCGGCTGTTCATTATCACAGCGTCGCTTCCCAGGTCCATCTTGACCTTCAGCAAGGCTTCCTGCATGTTATTACAGGTATATCTTCGAATCACCATGGCTTCCTCCGGCATCCTTTCAAAAATCTATAACTACCTGTTTATACGCTTACCATACCAACCGAATTCACTTCCAAAGCCGGATCGAGTTCATTGTAGGACAAGACCACCAATCCCGGGATGCTGTTTTCGGTCAGCCGTTTAAAGTAGAGACGGACCACGGGCGACGCCAGGACGATGGGCATCTTCCCGGACTGCGCTACCTTCTCGGTCATAGCTGCCGCCTCTCTCACAATTCTATTGCTCATGGCAGGATCCATGGCAATATAGGATCCCGCCTCGGTTTTCTGGACAGAATCCATGATGAGCTGTTCCAGTTTCGGGTCAAGGGTTATTACATCAGCATTGTCCTCATGTATATAGGTTCTTGAAATAGCCCGCCCAAGGGCTTGCCGCACATACTCGGTGAGCATGTCGATATCCCTCGTGATGGGCGCGTAATCCGCCAGGGTTTCCAGGATAGTCATCATATCCCGGATAGATACCCCTTCTCTCAGGAGGTTGCTCAGAACCTTTTGTATTTCGCCCAGGTTCATGACTTTAGGTATCAGCTCCTCAACCACTGCGGGATATGCGGTCTTGACATTATCCACCAGGGTCTGGACATCCTGGCGACTCAGAAGCTCGTGGATATGCCGTTTTATGACCTCTGTCATATGGGTGGCCACAATGGAGGGGGGATCCACGACCGTATAACCAAGCATCTCAGCGCGGTCTCTCTGGTTTTCATGAATCCACAGGGCAGCAAGTCCGAAGGCCGGCTCATGGGTGGGGATGCCCTCTATCTCCTCTTCCGCGGTTCCCGGGTCCATGGCCATATAATGGTCCAGCATAAGCTCGCCTGAAGCCGCCTTAACTCCCTTGATCTTTATAAGATACTGGTTAGGGCTTAGCTGGATGTTATCACGAAGCCGTATGGTGGGGACAATAACCCCCAGTTCTATTGCCAGCTGACGCCTGATCATCACTACACGGTCCAGGAGATCCCCACCCTGGTTTTTGTCCGCCAGGGGTATGATGGCATAACCGAACTCCAGCTCAATCGGGTCAACCTGGAGCAGCGAAACTACGTTCTCAGGCTTCCTGATCTCTTCTACTTCCTGCTCCTCAATCTTCTGCTCCTCCTGTTTGGATTCCGCAACCCTGCGCTTGTCGATCTGCATGCCCAGGTAGACCAGGAAACCGCCCACAAGCAGCAGGGACCATTGCCAGAGGATGGGCATAAGGACTGCGCACGCGCCCGCCGCGATATACATAACCCTGGAACTATTGAAGATCTGCCTGATCAGATCTCCCCCAAGGTCGCTCTCGGCGGCTGCCCTGGTAACAATGATACCTGTGGCGATTGAGATCAGCAGGGCGGGAATCTGGTTTACAAGGCCGTCGCCGATGGTGAGGACGGTATATGTTTCCAGGACCTCCTCGAAGGTCCTGCCAAGCCTGACCAGGCCCATGATGATGCCGCCGAAAATGTTGATGGCGGTTGCGATTATCCCGAAAATGGCGTCATTTTTGACAAACTTGGTGGCACCGTCCATGGCGCCATAGAAGTCGGCTTCCCGCTGCACTCTCTTTCTTCTCTCCCTGGCTTCGGCTTCATTGATGAGCCCGGAATTCAGATCGGCATCGATGGCCATTTGCTTTCCAGGCATGGCATCCAGGGTGAATCTTGCGGCAACTTCGGAAACCCTCTCCGCGCCCTTGGTAATGACCAGGAACTGGACGATCATGATGATGAGAAAGACGATGAATCCGACAATCAGGTCATTTCCGCCCACAAAGCGCCCGAAGCTTCTGATGACTTCACCTGCTTCCGCCTTCCCCACAATGAGGCGCGTAGAGATAATGTTAAGGGACAGCCTGTATAATGTGGTAAACAGCAGCATGGTGGGGAAAGAGGACATGGACAGCGCGTCCGGGGCATAAATGGCGTTGATCAGGATCAGGATGGAAAGGGCGATGTTGACAACCAGCAGGACGTCCAAAAGAATCGGAGGAATGGGAACAATGATGAAAAGCACTATGATGACAGCAACTATTGCCACCGCCATACTCTTATTCTTCATCCTGCTTTCCCTCCAGTACCTTACAATCTTTTGTAAAATGCCTGTCCGCATGACAGGATGCCGTAATGACCCTGCTGTCGAAATATGCGAGCTTTTATCCTATAATAGTATTTTATATGAATTGGATGTTTAATACAATACTTTGATCCTCCCCCTCAAAGCGCCGCCTGGGGATTTTTGCCCTGCAGGTTGTATACGAATGCCAGTACCTCGGCAACAGCCCTGTACAGTTCGGGCGGTATTACATCTCCTATGTCAACTGATTGGTAGAGCGCCTGGGCAAGGGGTTTGTTTTCCACGATTTCAACCCTGCTCTTCCTTGCGATTTCCTTGATCCGCTCAGCCAGATAGTCAGCTCCCTTGGCTACCACATAGGGCGCCGGCTTCTTCTGAGGCTCGTACCTGATGGCGACGGCAAAATGGGTCGGGTTGGTTATAACCACGTCAGCCTTGGGGACCTCGCTCAGCATTCGCCTCATGGATATCTCACGCTGCTTCTGCCTGATCCTGGACCTTATTTCGGGATTCCCCTCCAGCTGTTTGTACTCCTCCTTGACCTCCTGCTTTGTCATGCGTATATCCTTTTCATACTTGCGCCATTGGAAGAAATAGTCCGCCGCAGAGACAGCCAGCAGGGCAAGACAGATCTTGATTCCGATATCCACAGAGGAGCCGAGAGTGTACAGCACTATCTGGCCCAGATCCAGGGCCATCAGCTTTGTCAGGTTCAGAAACTCGCCCTGTATGGATGACCACGCCACCCATGCCACAATAATAACCTTGGTAATGGATTTGACCAGTTCAAACAGCGACCGGGAGGAAAAAATCCTTTTTAGGCCGTTAATGGGGTTAATGTGGGAGAACTTTGGCCTGATGGGCTCCAGGGTGAAAAGGAAGCCTATCTGAAAATACGAACCGAGTATTCCAAAAACTAAAGCTATGATAAGGAAGGGGGCAACCATCTTGGCAATCTGCAGGGCGGCAAAGGTAGCCAGCCGCATGATCTCGTTGGGATCGGCCAGGTTATAAGCCGCCGTATCGGTCAGAAACAGGTTAAAGAGCGTTTTGAATTCGGCATAGAGATAATTGCCCACCAGCTTAAAGGACAGGAAAATCATCAGGAGGATCAGGTTTGAGGTCACTTCCCTGCTCTGCATGACCTGACCCTTTTTTCTCAGCTCCTCCCGCTTTTTCGGGGTTGCTTTTTCAGTTTTTCCGCTGGTATCGGCGAAAAGCTGGAGGTTAATCCGGGCCAGACCCCTGTATTCTGTATTGTTTTTATGCCTGAGTCCGAGTGTTTTCAAGGTTTACCCTCCCTGTCAGGTCCCGGCCGCGTTTCGCAAAAAATCGTGGATATTCCTGTAAGTACCCTCAAGTATGAAGGTTACAACTCCTCTGAATGCAGCTATTGTAATCAGGATGATGATAAGGCCCACAATGATCTTCATGGGCATTCCCAGTATGAACACGTTCATCTGGGGCATGGCTTTTGAGATTATGCCAAGGGCCACATTGGTTATCAGAATGGCCGCCGTAACGGGTGCAGCTATTTTAAACCCGATGACCATGGTATGGTAAAACAGATCCACCAACTGGCGCACCGCTCCTCCTCCGAAACCAGCGCCTCCCGGAGGGATTATGGAATAGCTGTCAACGATGGCCTTAATAAGCAGATGATGTGTATCGGTCACCAACATGAAAAGGGTGGCCAGTATGACATAAAAATCTGCCGTGATAGGTATCTGGAGGTTGGTAAGCGGATCTATCACATTAACCATGCCAAAACCAATCTGTGTATCTATAAGCTGCCCGGCGATATAAATGGCCGAAAACAGCGCGTATGAGATAAAGCCTATGGTAACCCCCAGAAGAAGCTCTTTTCCTATAAGCGCCATATATGATACCAGGGAAGAATATGAGGAAATATCGGGAACCGTAATTGACTGGGCCGTGATGATAGTCAGGATAAAGCAAAAACCCACCTTGTAATAGTTGGGGATATTCCTCCGTCCAAAGATGGGCGATAAAAAGAACATGCCCGAGATGCGGACAAGCACTATCAGGAAGATGTTCCACAAGTTAAATATCCCGTCAAGAGGTATGGTCATTCCCTATCACACCCATCATAAACTACATGCCTATGAACTTCAGCATGCCATCAAACACGCGCAGGGTAAATTCCTTCATCACGGTCAGCATCCAGGCTCCCAGAACCAGCAGGGCAACAAGCATTGCAATGATCTTAGGCACAAAGTGGAGGGACTGCTCCTGGATCTGAGTGGTAGCCTGGAATATGCTTACCGCAAGCCCTACAATCAGACCGGCGAGCAATACCGGGACCGAGATCTTCAGTATTGTCATCATGGCGTCCCTCGACATATCAAGCAAGAACTGCTCCATAACCGCTCCTTTCGGGGAATTATCCCGGTTTCGCTGATTTAAACGCAGACAATCATCCCGCCTACCGCACGAATGATTTAATAATGGTTTCAGTCAAAAGGTTCCACCCGTCCACAAGCAGGAACAACAGAATCTTAAAAGGCATGGATATCATGGAAGGCGGAAGCATCATCATACCCATGGCCATCAGGGTACTGGCCACCACCATGTCAATAACCAGGAAAGGTATGTACAACATGAAGCCCATCCGGAATGCCGTATTCAGCTCACTTATCATGAAAGCCGGCACCACCACGCTTAAGGGGAGGTCGGTCAGATTCCCTGTCGGCTGTACCCTGGCAATCCCGGCAAAAAGCGCCAGGTCCTTTTCCCGGGTAAAGTCCAGCATGAAATCTTTCATAGTTTCGGAGGACCTGTCCATAGCCTCTTCCAGGGTTATCTCGTTATTGGAGAAAGGCTCAAGGGCATTCTGGTTAAGGTCGGATAAAACCGGCGTCATGATGAAAAAGGTCAAAAACAGGGCAAGACCAATAATAACCTGGTTCGGAGGAATCTGCTGTGTTCCCATGGAATTCCGCAAAAAAGAAAATACGATGACAATCCTGGTGAAGGAAGTCATCATAATGAGTATGGACGGTAATACCGATAATACCGTTAGGAGTAATAGTAACTTTATGCTGTTGGAAATTTCCTGGGTATCATCAGTAGACTGAATGGTTATGCCGTTGTCGGTCAGTGAAATGCCTGGAGCGGCAAAGGCTTCCGTGCCGAGCAGGTTCATGCACAGAATGGCAAGTATGATTATTACCCAAAGCTTTTTCTTTAGCATGGCTTCCACCGCCTGAATTCAGCCTTTGTACTGATCCTCGTTCTGGTCGTGGTTTAGTTTCCGGAGCTTTTGTATGCTCTCTGGAAGGCCGCCGGCCTGGCGCTGTCCATCAGCCTCCTCCTGCCGGTCCGGCTCAATATCCTTTGTAACCTGGCTTTTGCCCTTTCTGGACAGGCCGGAATAAAAGTCAAAGATCCGTCTGAAGTTAAACCCATTGCTGCCCGAGGCTTCATCCCTCGCGGCCAGCGCTTCTTCGTCAATCTTTATCTCTGATACCAGCTCCATTCCCTTACGGGTATTATAAAAAAGAAAAAAGCGATCACCTGTTTTTATAAGATAGAGGTATCGATCCAATCCAACCTGAAGTGTTTCAACAACGCTCATCAATTTATTCTTTGACGCCCCGGCCATCTTCCTTCCCAACAGCCTTGTGGTAAGCCAGGCTATGAACAGTACTGCCGAAAATATTATCAGCAAACCCAGCAATAAGATGATGTCTTCAGTACCCATCGGCATACATTCCTTCCGGTCTTTCAGCCAACGACCTTCCTTACCGCTTCTATAACGCGCTCGGCCTGGAAAGGCTTTACAATAAAATCGCGCGCGCCTGCCTGTATGGATTCAATGACCATGGCCTGCTGACCCATAGCGGAACACATGATGATCTTCGCGGCGGCGTTAAGGGCTTTTATCTGCCGTACCGCCTGGATGCCGTCCATTTCCGGCATAGTGATATCCATAATGACGAGATCGGGATTAAGTTCTTTATATCTTTCCACAGCACGGACACCATTCTCAGCTTCACCTACAACAGTGTATCCATTCTTTGTAAGGATGTCCTTGATCATCATGCGCATAAAAGCAGCATCATCAACGATCAGAATAGTTGCCATAGGTCATATCCTCTCCTTAAAAGTCTATCCACATAAAATCATACCACTATATACCGAAATTTATCAATTATATACGGCTAATACGATTATATATGATATATTGACAAATTTAAAGTCTTTTTGAAGGATGAAGAATATCGGTTATGCGCACACCAAAGCTCTCGTCGATTACAACCACTTCTCCCTTTGCGATGACCTTGCCGTTCACCAGGATGTCCACAGGCTCGCCGGCCAGCTTGTCCAGCTCAATGATGGACCCCTGCCCGAAATCAAGTATTTCCCTTATTTTCTTCCTGGTGCGGCCAAGCTCAACCGAAATCTGGAGAGGAACGTCCATGAGAAGCCCAATATTATTGGAATCGTAAACAAACTCCTCATCTTCAAATGACTGGAACTGTGCCGGTTGCACGTTGACAGGAACAGCAGGCAGCTGAGGGCGCCCCGCGGGCGGCGTCTGCATGCCGTAGCCCGGTGCCGGCTGAACAGGCTGGGAGTACTGTGGCGTCGGGGACGGCATTTGCGGTGGAACCTGTTGCGGCTGCTGAGCCTGGGGCTGCCCAGCCGGAGGTTCCTGCGCCTGTGCGGGCGGCTCCTGCGTTTCTCCGGCTTCTCCGGCGGGTTTTAGTTTGTTCTTGTCCATAAGGTTTACCACCATGCTTTTGGCAAACGGAATGGGCAAAAGCTGCATGATCTCGCTGTCTAAAAGGTCTCCCACCTGGAGCTTGAAACTGACCATGACGATGGAGGAGTCGGTATCTATCTTGATCCTGTCTATGTTGGAAGCCCCATCAACCAGCGTGGATTCGGGGGGAGATATGTCAACCCTTTTGTCAAACATGGATGAAAGGGAGGTGGAAGCAGAACCTATCATCTGGTTCATGGCCTCGGATATGGCGCTCAGATGAAGTTCTGTGAGTTCGCCTGAGACGTTGCTCAAGCCATCACCACCCATCATGAGATCGGTGATGACCTTGACATCTTCTTCCTTAACAATCAACAGGTTAGCCCCTTCAAGTCCGTTGACATACTGCACTTTAACAGCCACAAAAGGCTTGACAAAAAGCTTGGCGATCTCATCCCATGTGGTCACTTCGACCCGCGGCGTGGTAATCCTCACTTTTTGGCCAAGCAGGGCGTACAAGGTAGTTGCCGATGTACCCATGCTTATATTACCGATTTCACCCAGGGCATCGATCTCCTCAGGTGTCAGCAACGTATCCTCAGATCCGGCAGGGGAATCGGTCTTCTCCTCATTTGGACTCTCATCTTCAGAACTTACTCCATGAAGCAGGGCATCAATTTCTTCCTGCGACAACATATCGCCCATTTAATCATCCTCCGATCTGACTATTTCGGTTATCTTAACGGCATTTTTCTTGTTCCTCACGCCAGGTTTTCCATAAAACTTCAGGATGTCCCCGGCATATACCTCCAGCTTGCCGTTGATGCCGGTATTCAGCATTAGTACGTCCCCCTCCTGAAGCATCAGGAATTCCTGTACCGATAGTGTGGTTTTTCCGAGGACCGCAATTACGGGAATGGCGGTTTCCCTTACCTTTATTTCTATGGACTCCCTTGATTCCTCAGTAGATCCCTTCTCAATCAGGGAGAACCACAGCTTAGTGGACAGCTTCGGCATAACAGGCTCTACCACCATATGGGGAATACATACGTTAAAAAAACCTTCAACCTCACCAATCTTCGCGGTGAAGGTAACCAGAGCCACCATCTCATTGGGAGACATCAGCTGCGCAAACTGCGCGTTGGTTTCAATCCTGTCAAGTGAAGGCCTGATCTCAGTGACATTCTCCCAGGGCTCCTTCATAAGCGACAGCATCTGGGTCATTAGCCTCATGAGTATGGCGAGTTCTATATCGGTAAAACCTCTTACCCTGTCAATCCCTATTCCCTTGCCCCCAAGGATCCTGTCGATCAGGGAGTATGCGATGGAAGGGTTGATCTCAAAGATGATGGATCCGGGCAACGGGTCAAAATTTACAATTCCCAGAACTGCCGGGTTGGCTATGGAGTTTGTGAATTCCGAGTATTGGAGCGGCTGCACGGTTTGGACGTCCACCTGGACCAGCGTCCTCAGGTACCCGGACAGGAAGTTTGTAAGCAGCCGGGCATAGTTCTCATTGATGATATTGAGGGTCCGGATGTGGTCCTTGGCAAACTTGCTGGGGCGCCTGAAATCATGGTTGCGTACCTTCTTCTCGGTGGTCTCCTTGGAAAACTCCTTGACATCAAGCTCTCCCGCATTTAGCTGCGCAAGCAGCCTGTCTATTTCGTTTTGGGAAAGAATATCTCCCACAGCCTGCTCGCCTCCCATTACTGTACTATCCAATCTTCAAAGATAACCCGAAGAATTATCCGCTCGTCGGTTCTTTTGGACACTATACCATTAAACTTATTCCTCAGGGCATCCCTCGCCTTTTCCATGGCGGCTTCATCGGTGAGCTGTTCGAAAGTCTGGCTTCTGAAATACTCTATGCACGCCTCCTTGAACTCGCCGACGCAGTTCTTCACCAGCTCGGTGCGGGATTCCAGATGTTTTCTCTTCTCTCCCGCGTCGTAAACAATGGTGATGGAAGCCTTCAGGAAGCTGTTTTCATGGGCGGGAGAGGATTTCAGGTTGAAAATGGCGTCGCCGCCGGTCCCGTCTTCCATGGCATAAAGATTAAGCCTTGCCTCTTCTTCAGGAGGCACTTCCCTGGTCTGCTGAGGCAAGTCTTTGACATTGTTGGCCTCCGGGCTGGTATTTATGCGGTTATAGGTGGCGAACAAAAAGATTACCATCACGGCCAGCGCCAGCGCGAGAACCGCGATAATGGAAATCAATATGGCATACAAAGACTTACCCTGCAAATCGGGACACCCCTTTTTTTACTATTCTATGTCATTTATCGTCATTTTCCTGCAACGGATTAATTGGTCTGTGGATAAACCCCGCTCTCCGCTTATAATCTATTACCATATTAATTATATCATCAACACCCTCATTCACCACGTACTTCTTCCCGTTGACAAGGGTTATGACGGTATCAGGGGTGGATTCCACCGTTTCAATCCACTCACAGTTGATGACAAAGCTGGTGCCGTTGAATCTTGAAACTTTGATCATATATTCGCACCTCCGTTTATCAGGCGAAACCGCCTGCCAAGCAGGGATCCCCGGCTGCTGCCGGACATGCCCGGCAGCAGCCGGGAAGGGCCGGCTTACAACCGGCCCTTAATGCCCTCCATTACCGTTTCAGGTTGGCAAGTTCCTGGAGAATCTCGTCAGAAGTTGTCAGAACCCTGCTGTTGGCCTGGAAGCCTCTCTGGGTGATGATCATATCGGTAAACTGCCCCGCCAGGTCCACGTTGGACATTTCGAGGGTTCCGGGGACCAGGGTTCCCGCGCCGCTGGTGCCCGGCTTATTCGGGAGCTTGAAATCGCCGGAGTTGGTGGTCTGCCTGAACTCGTTGGCTCCCACTTTTTCCAGACCGGCCGGGTTCTCGAAGGTCGCCAGTGCGATCAGGCCCAGCGGCTGTTGCCGGCCGTTGTCGTAAACGCCGGTAATGACTCCATCATCACCTATGCTAAAGGTCACCAGGGTTCCGGGAGGATAGCCGTCCACCCGCATGGGTTTCACCGACGAATCGTCGGCATACTGGGACAGCTGCCTCATGTCCAGCCTGACGGTGAACGGGCCTGCTCCTGTTTCAGGCGCGGGTTTAAGCACGAAATCGGCCGATATGGGGAAATTGGTGTCTGTGGTAACAATCCTGCCCTGGGAGTCAAAGCACAGGTAGCCCGAGGCGATAGTCTCATCACTCGACTCGGCCGTAGCGCCGTTGGCGGGATCCACCAGGTAGTACCACTGGGTCATACGCATATCCGGATCTTCGCTCTCGTTGTAATACACATAGGTCTTCCAGAACTTCAGGTTGATCTTGTACTCGTTGCCAAGGTCGTCGTAGACATTTATGGGGACGATGAAGTGAGGATCTACATTCTGTCCGTCCACATCCGGTATTCCATCCCCATCAGCAGACGCTGTTCCGTCAGCCAAATATTCATCAGTGACAGGTACAGGTTCATTGCTGGTTGTAGTTCCGAATATCGCCGGCCTGGTGGCGTCCAGGTTGCCGGAAAGTATCGCCTCGGTGGTGGCCTTGGCCGCTATGATGCGCTTGTTCATGTTGTAGATGTCCTCATAGAGATTGATCGGCCTTATGGGTTCCTGGGTATCAAACTCATAACCGTTGTCCCCATAGACGTATCGCATCCAGCCGTAGACATTCTTGCCGGTGGATGTAACCAGGTTCCCGGCTTTGTCAATGGTGAAATTCCCTGCCCGGGTAAAGGTGTAAGCCCCTTCATTTCCGCTCCTGACCACAAAGAAGCCCTCGCCCTCTATGGAAAGGTCGGTAGGGCTTTCGGTGCGCTGCACGCTGCCCCGCCCCATATCGGTGGATATGGCATCCACGTTCATGCCAAGACCGATCTGCATGGGGTTGGTTCCGCCCCTGCCGGTCATGAGATCAGGAGCTCCGCCCGATGAAAGAGTCTGTGAGAAGATTTCCTGGAATGTCGCCCTGGCTCCCTTGAAGCCGATGGTGTTCACATTGGCAATATTGTTGCCTATTACGTCCATTTTGATTTGGTGTGATTTCAAGCCTGAAACGCTTGAAAACATGGACATCATCATAAATTATCAACCTCCCGTTTTCGCTTCGTCTGTCATTCAGAAACGATCAGCCTCCCGGAAGGGTCCGGCTGAATAGTTGGTTCCAAATGCTTTAATCTGCGGATTATACTCAAGTAAAAACCGCTCCGTCGATATTGGTAAAGATATTGTCCTTCAGTTCGCTCTGTTTCACAGCCGTAATAACGGTCCTGTTGGGAACGTTCACAACAAGCGCCACATCTTCCATCACCACCAGCGAATCCCTTACTCCCCTGGCCTGGGCCCTGTCAACCGCTGTCCTCAGTTTTTCAAGCCTTTGGGCATCCAGGCTGATATCCCTGGATTCCAGCCTCATAGCCGCGTGTTTCGAAATCTTCACATCCCTGCCCTGGCTGAGCTTCTGGCTCAGGATGCTTGAAAACTCTTCGGCCTGGGTCTTCACTCGTCCGGCCGCCGGTTTCGGGACAGTGTTCAGGTATTGGTTAATGCTTTGAACAGGCTTGTTGATGTTCATCCAACCCCTCCTTCCGAACCGGTCTGGGTTTCGGCTTCAGCCGGATGCGGTTCGGTTACGCCATCAGGCTCACCGTTTTCCTGCTCCGGCTCGGTCACGGCACCTGGCTCACCGGTCTCCTGCTCCGGGTTCGTGTCCTCATTCCCCACACCCAGTTTGTCCCGGAGTATGTAAAGGATCTGCTGGAGAAGCATGTGTTCGCTCGAGTAGAGGTCAACCCTTTCAGTTGAGTATATGGTTTCTACAGGAAGAGCGACACCGTCAAGGATCAAATGCAGCCTTTCGCTGTCATCCAGATAGCCGTCCCGCAGCGTGCCGGTTATCTTCACCACCGTATCAGATTCAGGATCTTTATACCTGACCGTAACCTCCTTGCCCGCATAGGCCAGCACATATTCCTCCGGGCTCTCAAAGCCTGTCATGTCCAGGTTATGAGGCCTGATGTCTACCTCGTCCAGGCGGGCATATATTCCATCCATCCTCTGCTCAAGAGAGGATATAATGCCTTTGATGGCAGCCCTGTCACCGTCCTGGTTAAACAGGTAGGCACTGCCAAGCATACCCACCAGCCCGCCGTAATCCGATATCCTCCTGCCGGCGCTGCCCAGGGCGGTGTCGGCAACCTCGGTGATCTTGTCAATCTCGATCTCCTGTCCGTCTACGATGGCATAGACTATGCCGCCCTTGGTCCGGATCGATTCGACTATGCCTGAAACAAAGCTGGACCTGCCCGTTTCCTCGTCGGAAGTCTGAGCTATTACATACTTGCCGATCATGCCAAAGCCCTTGGTCATGGAAAAGGCATTGTTAAGGTTCTGCATTTGTTCCAGGGTGCTGAACTGGGCCATCTGGGCAATGAAGTCGGTGTCGGATTGGGGATCCAGCGGGTCCTGGTGCTGCACTTGTGTTATGAGAAGCTTTAAGAAATCGTTTTTCCCAAGCTCCCCAGTATTTCTTGTGTTACTGGACTTGCTGGCCTGCTCGGCGATGATTTGTTCGATTGTTTTCTGTGTACTTGTTACCGTACTGACTTCGGACACCTTTTCACCCCTTTCTCATGCTATAAGATCGATCTGCTGCGAAACTCCCGGTATGTCCAACCGGTACAGGCCGCTCGGTGATAACCGCCTTGCGCCGACCGAAGCCTTCTCTGCCACCGGCTCCTCAACACGGTCCCGCCTGCCTTGTTCCCGACGGCGGGTCTGCCTGCTCCCGTTGTCCTGGTTTCCCACCGACACTTCCAGGCTTTGCACCGAGTAGCCGTTCCTCTCAAGGGCGTCCTTCAGAAGCTGCATATTGTTTTCCAGGATCGATCTGACCTGCTCATTCTCGGCCGTAATCCTGGCCAGGACCTGTCCGCGTTCGTGGATGATTTTCAGGTTCAGCCTGCCCAGGCTGTCGGGCTTCAGCTGCATCTCGAGCTCCTGTTTGTCCTCGCCGGCCATCAGCCTTATTTTCATGGTCACCTGGCTGGTGACGGTCTGGCTGATCTGCCTGTCGGAAAGGTAGTAGTTTGTATGCTCGGCCCTTAGGTCCGGCGTGCGGGAAAGTCCCGTGCCGGGAGCCTGCTGTCCATGGGCAGCGGTTTCATACCCTTCCCGGGTTTCGGCGTTTTCAGGTGTTCCGATCCTTTCAGCCGCCGCCCCATGCGTCTTATCAGTCACACTGGCCGTTTCCTTATCAGCCCTGGAATTCCTTCTACTGGCAGGGCTCTCAGGTTTACCGGCCTCCTGGACCTGTCCGGCTGAATCAATAATGGGATCAGTCGCCTTTTCGCTATCTTCCGGAAACTTGACCCGTGTTTCACTGTCCTGCATGGTTCTCAGCCTTTGGGCAATCTCCTGGCATTGGCTTTGGAGCTGGGAAATCAGGCTTTCCAGGTCTTCGCCGCCCTTCATCACGCCTATCGTGCCCATGGCATCCCTGCCTGTCAGGCTGTCCTGTATCTTTGTAATCAGCGTCTCAACTTCATCCAGCAGGGCAAGGAACCCGTCCTGTGCCAAATTATCCTTCGCCATGGAACCAATACGGTCCAGCAGTTCCTGAAGCCTGTCCAGTCTTCGGTCCAGCGCGGCCGGCAATGCCTGTATGAGCTGGTGAAGATCACTGGCTTCTGCTGTTTCCTCGCCTGCTTCCCCAAAAGAATTCTGCCCCAACAGTGCCTCGTAGTTTTCCGCGAATAGCGTTTCCAAAAGCAGGATGATCTCATTGATCAGCTCTTTTTTCTTCGCTTCATCGGTCTTTTCTGCTTCGTGGGCTGACATATCCGCTTCGGACGTGATATTGCGCTTTACTCCAGCATCTCTTCTGCTTTCGGGCGCAGCGGACTTCAGGCTCACGTCGGGGCTTTGGTCACGGTCTGGATCCTTTCGGACCCTGGTCCCAGGTCTGTCCCGGCTTCCGGTCCCGACTGCCTTGTCAGCCTTGTTCGCGCTGTTTGTCCCCGAGTTCCTGCTTCCCTGCATCTTTTCCGCAAGGATGCCCGAAAAGGAATCATCGGCTTCCTGTTTCCTGACCATCCCTTTCCTACCGGGAGCAGCGGTTCCGGATACCATTAAGCTGGCCAAAATACTGCTCTCCATCCCCCTTCACCTCCTTTCGCACATAATTTTTCTATGCCTTCATCCTTTCGGATACAGCATGCCAGTTATTTGATGAGCATCCTGTCGGAGAGGGTTTTGGTGATCTCGGCTGCCAATGATGCTTCCATCTTCTCAAGGATCTGCGCCTTGGCATTGGCGTTCAATCCTTCAAACACGCCAATGGCGGTTTCCTGGTCCTTGCTCCACAGTTCTGCTAAAACCCTGGCAGCGCTGGCAGGGTCCATGGCAGCATAGGGCTTGGCCAGTTCCGCTTTAACCTGCCGGTTGATATCTTCCCTGGCAAGCTCCTTATATATAGCTTCCGCTGTTTCAGGGTCTATCTGCGCAAAGTACTCCAAAAACCCTTCCTTGTTGCCCGAGGCTATCAATTCGGTAACCTCAAGCTTCTGCTGCTCAAGCTTTTCCTGCTCTTTTTCGATGGACGCCAGCAATTTCTCGTTGGCTTCAAGCACCACCCTGTTTTCTTCCAGGACGCTCTGGTCGCTCTCATACTGGCCGATGAGTTCATTGGCCTCATCAAGCCGCGCCGTGAGTTCGGCCACCTTCTGCCTGTATTCAGCGTATTTCTTTCGGATTTCCGCGTCGGTGAGATTCTCGGGCGCGTCCGGATCAAATTCCCCAGGGAGGGGCGGAAGGGCAAGCTTCAGTATTGGATTGTTTTGGAATACCGGCCTGAAGGCTTCTCCCAGACCATAGACATTGTTTTTCAGAATAATATAAAAAACACCGCAGAAGACCATGGCGACAACAACCAATGCCAGCATTACCGCCAGAAATCCCTGCAGAATTTTTCTTGACTTGCCTTCCGGACTCCGCCCAGTCGGTTTGGGATTCTTTGAAATATTCTTTGCCTTATCAGCCATTATTTATCTCCCCTGCGAAGGGGAACAATTCTCGTCCGTGATTTATTGCTCTCCCGGTTCCTCGGAGGCCTTTTTTACGCTCTCCCTGTAACTGACAAGCTCATCCGTAAGCTTCCGCTCGTTCCTTTCCTCCTGCTTTCTGAATTTTTCAAACTCCTTTTCCTTCAGGTTTGCCAGGACCTTCTTCTCCTGCATTGCGGTAACGAGCCTTGCTCTTATTTTATCGACATTTTCACGGCTTCTCTTAACAGCTTCAAGCTGCCGCTCCCTGGCCTCCTTCTGGACCTCGAGCCAGGCCTTTATCTCTTTGATCTTGCCAGGCTGAATCGTTCCTGAGCAGGCCTTTCTGAAATCCTCAGTCAAACGCGAAATGCCCGCGTCAATCAACGCGAGCTTTTCCTTCTCCTGCTCATGGGCTTGTATGGCCAGCCCCAGTTCGTTTTTTATCTTGTCCTCCAACTGCTGCTTCAAATCGAGCAGCTTTTGCAATCTGAACCTGAAAACCGCCATAATCTACTCCACAACACCGGACGGCCGGTCCAAGGGCAGCCGTTCCGTCGCATCCCGGTTCAGGCTGATTCCTTGGGGGTAACCGCCTGCTTCAGTTTTTCGATGGTTTCATGGAAGGTATAACGTTCAAATACGCCCTGGACCAGGAATTCGTTAATGGTGTCGTGCAGGCTGATGGCCCAGTCTATGGCAGGATTGCTGCCTTTTACATAAGCGCCCACATTGATCAGGTCATCCGCGTCGCGGTAGATGGCAAGAGCCCTTCTTAGCTCGTTGGCATATTCCAGGTGATCCTCTTCCACTATATCGGTCATGACACGGCTGACGCTCCCGAGTACATCGATGGCCGGATAATGGTTCCGGTGGGCCAGCTGCCTGGAAAGGGCTATATGGCCGTCCAGTATGCCCCGGGCAGTATCGGTTATGGGTTCGGTCATATCGTCGCCATCCACCAGCACAGAATAGAGGCCAGTTATGGAGCCTTTCTCGGACGTCCCGGCCCGCTCCAGCAGCTTTGGCAGGATCGCGAACACCGAAGGAGTGTATCCCCTTGATACGGGAGGTTCCCCTATTGCCAGCCCGATCTCCCGCTGGGCCATGGAAAAGCGCGTCAGGGAATCCATGAGGAATAGGACATCTTTTCCCTTGTCCCGGAAATACTCTGCGATGGCAGTGGCTACCATGGCGCCCTTTAGGCGGATAAGGGCAGGCTGGTCCGAGGTGGCGATGACCACCACCGACCTTTTCAGGCCCTCTTCCTGCAAATCCCTTTCCAGGAATTCGCGGACCTCTCTTCCCCGCTCTCCGATCAGGGCAATGACGTTGATATCGGCCTTGGTATTCCTGGCTATCATGCCCAGCAGGGTGCTTTTACCAACTCCGCTTCCGGCAAAGATACCAATGCGCTGGCCCTTGCCCACGGTAAGCAGGCCGTCGATGCACTTGACACCCAAAGGGAGCACCTGTCTGATCCTTGGCCTGGCCATGGGATTAGGCGGCCTGTTGGATACCGGGTAATAGCATTCAGGCACAATAGGGCCCTTACCATCCATGGGGTGGCCCAGCCCGTTTAAGACACGGCCCAGCAGGGACTCACCCATACCTACCTCCAGGTCCTTGTGGTAGACTGTCACCGTGCTGCCGGGGCCAATGCCTGACATATCCCCTATCGGCATCAAAAGGACGCTATTGTCCCTGAAACCCACAACCTCCGCCATAATGTGCTTATTCCCGCGGGATCTGATAGTGCACAAAGCCCCGACATGGGTTTCGGGGCCTTCCGATTCGATGGTAAGACCAACTACCTTGGTGACTCTGCCCATGTGGCGGACAAAGCTTCTTTCGTCCAGCAGTTTCTTGTATTTATCCAAAAGGGTATGGTTATTCATTCCTGTTCCTTCACCTATCGCCCATTACTTCACGGAAAGCCTGCTCCACCATTTCCAGCTTGGTCTCCAATCCGCCATCCACCATTCCATAACCGGTATCCACTATGCAGGATCCTTTTGTCAATGTCTGGTCCTTCCGGATCTCAAGCTCTCCGATATCCCCTGCCATGTTTTTGATGCGTTCGCTGTTTTCCATCACAAAGTCGTAATCATCAGCCGAAACCCTAAGCAGGATACTGTCCCGGTTCAGGCATGCCTCGATGGCTGCCCTGGCAATCTTCAGGATGGTTTCACTGCTGGTTTCGAGCTCGGCCTCCAGTACTTTTCGCGCTATGTTCACCGCCAACTCCACGATGTCATGCTCCAGCGATCGGATGGTTTCCTCGTACTCGGTTCTTGTCCTGTTCCTGAGATCCTCAGCCTCAGCGAGGAGTTCCTGGTAGTGCTGCTGCGCCAGGCACTCCCCTTTCTTGTATCCTTCTTCCTTTGCTTTTTGCTCGGTTTCCTCAATATGCTCCTCTATCTGGGTCTTTGCCTGTTCCAGCAGGCGCCTGGCCTCCAGCTCGGCCTCCTGGATTATGAGCTTTGCTTCCTCCCTTGCCCTGGTGATAATATCGGTTGCCTTCTTTTCAGGATCATCGGGTTTTTTTAGATCAGGCTCGTCAAAAGAGGCCTTCTTTGGAATGCTGCTTTTTATCTGCAAAGGCTTGCCCATATTGACCTGGTTTTTTTTATATACCCCGTACCCATATGAATTGCTATACAACGATTTCGTCTCCTCCGCCGCGTGATATTATGATCTCTCCCGCATCTTCCAGCTTCCTTATCACGTTTACGATCTTCTGCTGCGCTTCTTCCACGTCTTTCAGCCGCACAGGGCCCATGTATTCGATATCCTCCCTGATCATTTCGGCCAAACGCTTGGACATATTGCTGTATATAACATTCTGAACCTCCTCGGTAGCGACTTTAAGCGCCAACGCAAGCTGGCTGTTGTCCACCTCACGCAGGAAGCGTTGGATGGCGCGGTTATCAAGCTGCAGAATATCCTCGAATACAAACATCCTCTTGCGGATATCCTCGGCAAGATCTGCATCCTCAATTTCAAGGGTATCCATGATATACTTCTCGGTTCCCCTGTCAACCGAGTTCAGCACATCAACAATGGCCTGGATACCGCCCACCGCTGTGAAATCCTCTGTTACAAGATTGGATAGTTTCTTTTCAAGGACCCTTTCCACTTCCTTGATGATCTCGGGTGATGTCCTGTCCATGGTCGCGATCCTTTTAGCCACGTCCGCCTGCTTGTCCTGGGGCAGCGCGGACAGCACCGCGGCAGCCTGCACAGGTTTCAAATAGGCCAGGATTAGCGCTATGGTCTGGGGATGCTCGCTTTGTATGAAGTTCAGGATCTGTGAAGGATCAGCCTTTCTGACAAAATCGAAAGGCCTTACCTGGAGGGAAACGGTCAGCTTGTTGATGATCTCCATTGTTTTTTCAGTACCGAGGGCCTTTTCCAGGATCTCCTTGGCATAGCTGATACCGCCCTCGGTTATATATTGCTGGGCCAGGCATAAAGAATAGAATTCACTCAGAACCTTTTCACGCTCCGCGGGTGAAACAGTCCTGATATTGGCTATTTCCAGGGTTAGCTGCTCGATTTCCTCTTCCTTGAGGTGCTTGAAGATTTGCGCGGAACGTTCAGGCCCCAGCGTGATCAGCAACATGGCAGCCTTTTCCCTGCCACTCAGACTTCTCAATTGTTCGCTTTTCACGGCCATAATCGTTCAAACCTCCGCATTTACTCCCAATCCTCGGCGATCCAGTTCCTCAAAAGCTGTGCCACCGCATCAGGATTCTGCTGCGCGAACCTGTCAATCTGTTTCTTAAGCTCTGATTGTTCTTCAACACTGATATCGGGTAGGGGTTCCTTCCCATCTTCCGGGAACGCGCCGCCGGCAGCGGCTTCGGCAGCCGCAAACTCCAGAGCGGTTTCGTGTTTCTTCCTGGGCATGGCTGTCACCACCATTACAATAAGAAGGATTAGCATCAGCACGTATAAGCCATACCTGTCGAACAGTTCCATGAGTGTATCGGCCAGTGTTACAACCGGCATGGGCTCGGGAACCAGCTTCTGTATGCTTACGGTGATATTCTGCACGGGTATGCCGGTAGCGTCCGAGGCCAGGTGCCTCACCTCTTCCAGGTATTCAGAGGTCAGGCCATCTGCTGTTTCCACCACTTTGCCATACCAAAGCACGATGGACATGGTTGACTGGCCGCTTATCAGCTTGCCCAACGCTTTCTCGGTTTCGGAATTGGTTTCGTTTAACAGCCTCTCTTCATAAGACTGAACCCTGCTGTAATTTGAGCGTCCGCTATCACCGAACTGATAAGCCGGCATGGTTTCGGGATTGTTATCGGTCCCGGGAATGTCTCCCGCTTCACCGTTGGTCAGGTTCTCCTCCAAATACTCATGGCTGCTTCTGTAACCCTGCCCATCCGGGTCCGGGGCCGAATATTCCTTTGAAACGCTCTTATGCGTATCAAAGTCGAGGGCGGGATTGGCGGAAACGCTCATGGTATCAAAATTCGCGTTCTGGACCACGCCAATCTTGAATGTTTCATAAACCTTGCTCTCCAGCTCCAGCTGACGCTGACGCCTCATCTCATCCTGCGTCGACGCCCGTGTCAGGTCGCTGCTGCCCTGGCGGCTCAGCGGATTAAGATTATGGTCAACAATGGTCACCCTTTCGGAGGGGACACCGATGGATGCCGCCACAACTCGGGCCGCAGCGTCCACCTGGTCAGGCGTAAGAGGGCTTCTTGTCTTCAGCATAACGTATGCGCTGCCCTGGTCTTCGGCACCATCCCTTGCCCAGTAGGTTTTTTCGGGCTTGGTATACTGGACGGTCGCGTTTTCAACATTTTCAAATTTCTTGAGCTTGTATACCAGGTCATTGGTCAGATAATTCTTCCACAGGTTCTGTTTGTCGGCCTCGGTGGCTGTAAGTGAAAGCTTCGACCAGGTATCCGCAAAGGTCACCTCGGGGGATACAATGCCCTGGGCAGTCAGATCAAACTCAATATCCTTCTTCTTCCTGCTGTCAACATAAACCTGGTTGGTGCCTTTTCTGTATTTGATGTTGTTTTCTTCGAGATATTCAACAACGGGCCTTAAGTTGACGGTTTCAGATGAATCAAACAAAGGGGCGTAATCCACCCGCAATGTCATTACCAGGGTTGCGACAACAGCAAGCAGAACGATTCCCGCCATGACGTAAATCCTGACTTTCTGGCTTTTCTCAAGGTCATTCCAGTAAGTCTTTATCTTTTCATACAGTTTTTTTATTCCCTCTGGCATCTCATCATCTTCCTTCCGACAAAGGGTCTTTCATTTGTACATTCCTTCCCGCGCACGCGGGATTTATCCTACACCTGCATCCGCATTATTTCCTGATAGGCATCCATGATCTTGTTCCTGACTTCAATCATGAAATCCAGGGCCAGGCTTGCCTTAGTCCCGGCAATCATAACGTCGTGAATGCTGTCTGTCCGTCCGGCTATGAAATCTTCGGTTATGGCGTCGGATTCACGCTGCAATTGGTTAACGCCGTTTATAGCATCCAAAAGCATGTCTTTAAAACTCACGTCGCCTTGACCGGAACCCGTAGTTTTCACCGGCCTTATACCCTGCGGCGTTCCGCTTATTGAAGTTATGGCATCAAACGCCATATAATCATCCCCTTCCGGCACGATTCATGCCTGCATCCGGCTTATCTTCCGATTTCAAGCGCCTTGGAAGCCATGGATTTTGATGCGTTCAAGGCTGTTACGTTAGCTTCATAGGCCCTTGTCGCCGAAATCATGTTGACCATCTCGGTAATGATATCCACATTTGGCATCTGTACAATGCCGTTCTCATCCGCATCGGGATGGCCTGGATCATAGACCTCCCTGAACGGGGACTGATCCTCGACGACAGCTGTTACCTTGACACCGCCGCCGGCGGCATTGCCGCTTAGAAAGCGCTCCCTGCTCGCCCTGGAAAGGTATTGGGAAAACGGGGTACCCTCGCGCTCCTGGAATACCAGCGTCTTCCTGCGGTACGGTGTTCCATCCTCGGTCCTGGTGGTGTTAGCATTGGCAATGTTCTGCGCGATTATATCCATGCGAAGCCTTTGCGCTGTCAGCGCCGAAGAGCTGATGTTGAACGATTTGAAAAAAGACACTATCAAGCACCTCCCCTGATCACCTTACGAAGGTTCTGGAAATCGCCGTTCATCTTTTGTATTAAAGTATTGTAGCGTAATGAATTGGCGGCCAGTTCGGCCATCTCGTTTTCGATATCCACGTTATTGCCGTCTGAACGGTAGCTTAGTGTGCTGTAATCACGGGAAACAATGATTTGAGGTGACTGGAACCTTTTCCGTCCCTTGCCGATTCTTCCTGTTTTCATTTCGCTGCTGAGAAATTCCTCGAACTTGACGGTTTTACGCTTATACCCCGGCGTATCAACATTGGCGATATTGTTGGAAATGACCTCGTTCCTCAGCCAGGCAGCATCCAGGGCTTTCTGAAGATTGCTCCTGGGAAACAAGATGTTCTGCAGCACAGGAATCATCTCCTTTACGAGAGTGAATCTCGTTTTATCATGTGTTTATTATTTACCCTCTTTTCAGACCTCGTATTAACTGAATATATGTATTCATTGAACAATATATCACAATATATCGAATAAAACAATAAATCTTCTGTCATTATAACCAATATTTTGTCAACCCAGGCACATATTATTAAAAAACGGCCAAAAAACGGCCGCTGCGGTCTCACCATAACTTTCTACTTATAATGCATGGGTGAAAAGAAATAATAAGAACTGAGGAGGTGAAATTCAATGGCACGCAACAGCCGAAGCAGAACTGCTTTTGACAACATGAAGTATGAGATTGCCGGCCAGTTGGGCATCAACCTCAAGCAGGGTTATAACGGCGACATCACCAGCCATGATGCCGGAAGAATCGGCGGAAATATCGTTAAGAAAGTTTTCCAGTCCTACACCGGAAACCAGTATCCTGTGGAAACCAACCAGGCCCAGCAGGGCGCTTCCGGAACAATGAGCAAATAACCAGTAGTTAATAGAGATCAGGGGGCGAAAGCCCCCTTTATTTACTTTTTGTGGGTCGGAATCACGATTCCCGCTTATCGCTATTCTCTTCCTCCTTTGTTTCACCCTCCTTCCCGTTATCCTTTTTTTTGCATGGCTTTCCCTGGTCTTTTCCTGTCATGGTTTTTTTGATATGCTCGATGGCATTTGGTATGGTTTCCATAAGCCTGTCTATGGGATTATTGAAAGAAGCAGGTATCATTTTGATTGTATTGTTGCGTCCCACAACCATAAACGCAACCGGATTGATCGACACTCCCGCTCCGCTTCCGCCCGCAAAGGGGAATTTGGAATCCTGGTTCTTATTATCCCCCTTGGCGTATTCGCCTCCGCCTGCCGCAAAACCAAAGGACACCCTGGATACGGGAATGATCACCGTACCGTCCACTGTCTGCACCGCGTCTCCTACAATAGTATTTACATCAACCATTTCCTTTATGCTTTCCATGGCCGTCTTCATCAGCTCTTCAATGGGATGCGGTTCCATAAGCTGTGCCACCTTCCTTTCAGATTCTTCGCCACATAAAGAATTGCTATCAGATATATAATATGGATTATCCTGATCCTGATTATGCAACTAATGAGAAAGTCAGGCTTTTTCTTCTGGAAATCGGGGTAAAAGTCAACAAGCGTCCTGCTGCGCCTGAGAAAAGGAATAATGGCTGACAGGGCTGCGCAGAGGGAGCCATAAAGCATGGCGGTCCTTGCGGCGTCGTTGGTGGCGATCACTCCCCGGATCTCAAACCTGGCAACAGTCATGCCTTTAATGTTCAGCAGCGAGTCCGGGTTAAAAATGGTCCGGATGATCCTGTTCATCCGTTTTTTCTTTTTTTTCTCCCCCCGCGCGCGTTTTTTGAACAGGAAATTCAATCCCTCCTCACCGGAGTCCCAGCCAAACAGTGTTATAATATGGGCAAGCCTGACACGTATATTCAGGCTGAAACCGCCTTCGTCAAATACTGCCGAGGCCGTAAAGGTCAGCGGCAGCAGTACGGCAGCCGCGATGAGGATAATAATAAAAGCCGCAAGAAGCATATCATCACCCTGACATAGCTTCTCCGGCTTATGACAGAATATTCCTTATAGATCCCGCTCAATCCGAGGGCAGGCTCTCAAATGCCTCGGGTATCTCATTCATCTCCAGGGGCGGAAGCTCCCTGAGGGATGAAAACCCGAACACCCTCAAAAACTCCTCGGTGGTTTCATAGAGCTTGGGTCTGCCGGGCGCGTCTTCCCTTCCCGCCTCCCTTATAAGGTTTCGTTCCATTAAAGTCATGATCACGCTGTCGGAATTTACGCCCCGGATCTGCTCTATGTAAGCTCTTGTAACCGGCTGGTTGTAAGCGACAATTGCAAGGGTTTCGTAGGCCGCCTGGGTAAGGCCCGGCTTTTTTCTCGTGGCGCCCAGCTTCGCTATATACCGATCAAGCTCGGGCTTGGTGCAAAACTGCCATGACCCGTCTAATTCCCGCAGCAGGATGCCCCTTGATGAATGCTCAAACTTGTATTGCATATTTGCCAGGATCCCCCTGGTGGTCTTTTTATCCTTTTCGATGATCTCAGCCAGCTTTTCGAGCGGCACCGGGTCTCCTGATGCGAATAAAACAGCTTCAATGATAGTTTCACAATCCATAACAGCGCTCAAGACAAATCACTTTCCTTCTCAGCTTCACGTTTTTCCCTTTTCTTCCTGGGCTTTTCGGGTGTGACATAGATGTCTCCGAAGGCCACCGGCTGATCCAGGCTCGCCCGTCCCATCTTCACAATCTCAAGAAGGGCGAGGAATCCTGTTGCGATCTCAATCCTGCTCCTGGTTAAAGGCGAAAAAACCTTGGAAAAGCAGAACCGTATGCCCTTGGCAAGAATGCCGAGAATCTCCCGGACCTTGGCTCTCAGCGAAACCCTTTCCTGGTCAAGAATCCGCTTCATCTTTTTGTTATCGTCGCTCATCCTCTCCCGGGAGCGGTTAAGGACTTCCACCATGCATTGCCAGAGGATGACCGGCGATACTTCAAGCTCTTCTTCCTGCTGGATGACAGGAATGACCTCAGGGAGCTTGTAATGCACCCTCGACCAGGCAGCCTCCCGGTCTTTAAGGATCCCCGAGAATTCCTTGTATTTCTTATATGCCACCAGCTTAAGGATCAGTTCCTCCCTCGGGTCAAGCTCTTCGGCAGCTTTTTCGTCATGCTTGGGCAGCAGCATACAGGACTTGATATGAAGTAAGGTAGCCGCCATAACCAGGAACTCGCTGGCTATCTCCAGGTCCAGTTCCTGCATGGCAGCCAGGTACTCCATATACTGCTCGGTTATCTCAAAAATGGGTATGTCATAGATGTCTATTTTGTTCTTCTCGATGAGAAAAAACAGCAGATCAAATGGCCCTTCAAAATTATTCAGCCTAAGTGTGCATGCGTCGGTAAGCGCACTTTTCAATCTCCAAAGTCCCCTTCCCGATATAGGATTATATCCCACCTGTCTTCATGACCTTCCGGACATCGGACAACGCACCATATCATCGAACCAGGAGTGTTTCATAATATTATATATTATAAATGCCCCGAAAGCCAACCGTTTTGAAAACACCAGCGCGGCAAAGCCGGGTGTGGCAATCTCCGCCGCACTTCGTCGGCTCGCGATGACATAAGGGTAAGGGATCGCTTGGTCGGCTGTGCTTCCTCTCTATGCAACAGGGGTTACAGTCCAAGGATTAAGGAGGTTACCGTGAGCATGCTGTTGTAGATAGGATCTGCAAAAAAACGTATAACAGAGCTAAGCGCGTTGGGGGCAAAGATTACCAGCGCCAGAAAGCCCAGCCCTATAAACTGCTCATACCGGGCAAACCGGTAATAGCTCTCTTCAGGAATGAAGGAAGATATGAGCCTGGAGCCGTCCAGGGGCGGCACAGGAATCATGTTGAAGACCGCAAGGCTGATATTGACCAGGATCGACACCTGGAAAAATACCTGGAGCCAGGTGATGACAGTCACCATGGTTTCACTTCTTATGGGGATTACCTCAATCACCAGCAGTTTGACCATGATACCCCATACCAGCATGAAAGCAAAAGCCAATAGCAGGTTGGACATGGGTCCGGCCAGGGATACGAGGATTATTCCTTTCCGCCTGTCCTTGAAATATCCTGAGTTGACAGGGACGGGCCTGGCCCATCCCACCCTGGCAACAAACATCATCAGTGTCCCGAAGAGATCAAGATGCTTCAGAGGGTTCAGGGTCAGACGACCCATGTTTTTCGCCGTGGGATCCCCCAGCTTATATGCCACATAGGCATGGGCATATTCATGGAAAGGGAGCGCTATGAGAAGAATAGGTATCATTATAATTACATCAGCCAGTATATCCAATATCGATTTCAAACTATAATAGACACCTCATTTCATAATAAGCCTGCAAGTTGAAGTATCGGGCGAAGAAAGACCAAAACACCCAGGATAACAGCCACAGCCGCCGCGACAAATACGGCTCCCGCCGCAATATCCTTCACGGTCTTCGCCTTTTCGGAGTACTCGCCGGTAATCATGCCCACAAGGTTCTCAATTGCCGTATTTACCAGCTCGGCAACAAGCACAAGGCCGATGGCAATGAACAGAACCGACCATCTTAGTATGTCAAGGCGAAGGATGATACCCAGTATCACGCTGAGAACCGCCGCCACCAGGTGAAACCGCATATTCCGCTCACGGGCAAAGGCCTGCGAAATACCCATTAAGGCATTCTTAAAGCTGTCCGACAGTTTTTTATTCTTCATCCCTACCGCTACCTTCACCAAAGACAGGCTTCCTTGCAAGTCCCAACTCTTCAAGGACTCTCTCCTGCCTTTGGATCATGTCCTGCTCCTCATCAGGTTCTTCATGGTCATACCCGAGCAGATGGAGCATGCCATGGACAGCCAGAAAAGCGAGTTCCCTCTCCAGGGAATGGCCGTAGCTTACTGCCTGTTCCTGAGCTTTCTCAACCGATATGATAATATCACCCAGCTCGACCCTGTTGGTATACGGGTCCAAATCTCCGGGCTGGATGTCCAGCACGCCATGGTTGTAATCAAGAAGCGGAAAGGAGAGCACATCGGTGGGGACCTGGATGTTCCTGTATTCCCAATTCATTTGCGCGATCCGGTCATTATCCACCAGCGTAACTGAAACATCAAAGGGATGTGCGAAACCATTTTGCCCGGCACAGATCCCAACTCCCCTTTTAAGAAGGTTTATTGTTTTCCTCGGCAGGCTGAGTTTTTTCTGCCGGTTGTAAACTGTTACTGCCATTTGGACCCAATGCACCTTCTTTCTTTAAATTCCTCGGGAGGTTGTATATACGGTTATCCAGTTCCAGAAGGTCCTTCTTCTTCTCGACCTCAGGGTATTCCGGCCTTTCGTGGAAGATGCCGCCAAGTACCTGTATGAAGCTTCCCGCGATGATGGTCAGTTCCTTCAGGGTCAGATCGCAGCGATCCAGCTGGCCGTCATCCAGCTTGTCCTTTATAATTTTCCTTACCAGGCCTTCAATCTTTTCCCTGGTCTTGTCAGGCACGGACCTGACAGCGGCTTCAACCGAGTCGGCCAGCATGACCACCGCCGCCTCCCTGGTATCGGGCAATGGGCCCTGGTATTTGAAGTCGTCTTCGTTCAGTTCCTCTGTATTTCCGCTCTGGGTCGCCGCATGATAGAAATACACCATGAGGGTGGTTCCATGATGCTGCACGATCATATCGCGGATAACCCTGGGCAGCTTGTATTTTAATGCCAGCTCCTCACCGTCCCTGGTATGGGAGGTTATTATCCTGGAGCTCATGCTTGGAGCCAGGCTGTCGTGGGGATTCTCAGCCATCTGGTTTTCTTTGAAATAATGGGGACGCTTAAGCTTCCCGATATCGTGGTAATAGGCGCCCACCCGCGACAGCAGGGAGTTGCCGCCAATTTCCCGTGTAGCCACTTCAGCCAGGTTACCCACCATCAGGCTGTGATGGTAGGTTCCGGGCGCTTCCAGAAGAAGCCTTTTCAGCAGTGGATGGTTAGGGTCGGCCAGTTCAATCAGTTTCATGGGAGTTATTATATTGAAAGTGCTTTCGAGGAATGGCAGTATGCCTATGGCCAGTATGATGGAGAATATACCGTTCAGAAAGGCAATCCCGCCTTCGTACAGAAAGCTCTCCAGGCTCCTTTTTTCAAGTATGCCTGTAAGAACCACCACCAGCAGATTGATCCCGCCCAGCATCAGTCCCGCCAGTGATATTTTTCTCCTCTGGGTGGCGTTGACAGTCAGGTACGGGGCGATGGTGCCGCTGATAAACGACATGAATATGAACTGGGTATTCCCTCCCAGCATCAGCGCGAAACTGAAGGTCAGCAGCAGGTTGACGGCAATGGCCGGTTGTATGCCGAGGAAAATGGCGGTGAGCACAGGGGCTATCAGTGTGGGGATGATGAGGTGGGCATATTGTGGTATGAACTCCCTGAATAGCAGGGCAAACAGGCTCGTAATAATGATCGAAACCCCCACCAGCATAACAGCGTTTTTGTCAAAATACAGCTTTTTATGGAAGTTCCTGAGATACAGCATAGTAAGGAAGAACAACGCGAATATGAGCAGGAATACGGCTATATAAAGCAAATAATCCGGTCTGCCCTCACTGTCTATGTAGTTGAGTTCCTTAAGGATCTGGTACTTATCCTCGGTTATAACGTCATCCTTGCTGATGATGCGCTCATCCTTGTATATGATCACCGGGTTTTCCTTTATGGCGGTTTCAATAAAGGCATTCCTCTGCTCCTCGGTGGCTTTTTCATCGATCCGGCTGTTGGGAGTAACTACCTTGTCCAGCAGGTCCGCGGCTATAAGATGAATGCTTTCATCATCGAATACCATTTTTATCTGCGCCAGAGCGGCTTCCTTTTCAGACTCCAGGTAGTCCTCCATCAGCTGCTTCCTCTTGACCCCCGGAAGAATGCTGTTTATAACCACCGACTTGAGATGCGTTATCTCACTCTCATCGGCAATGAGAGCCATCAGCTTTTCCTGCGGGATTTGAGCAAGTACGGCGTAGTAATTCCTCTTGTCATACTCCCGGATCAAGGCAGCCAGGTCATCCTTCCCCTGCTGGCTGCTCCTCACCTGGCCGAAGAGGGTCGCAAGCCCGTCAAAATATGCGTAGGCACCGCTTGTAATGCTGTCGTTTGCCCCTTCGATCGGCACTATGACCGGCTTGAGCTCTGCTGCCTTTTGCTCTGCGTTTTCACGGGTTTTCAGGGTATTCTCAATATCTCTCGGAGCATTGATATCATACTGACTGATATCGCCCACAGAAAGCTTGTACTTTTTCGGCGCAGCCTCATACGCAACCATTGCCACCAAAGCCACAAAAGTGACCACAAGCGCTATCAGCCGTTGAAAAGATACGTTTTTCAAAAAACCAAACAGACTGTTTTCAGCCTTCTTGTTCTTCTTAACCACCCTTACACCTCCCGGGCGTTATCATCTGTTCCGCCTGTTTCCCTGTGTCTTTTCATAACGCTCATAAGCCCTTATAATTCTCTGGACCAGTTCATGGCGTACCACGTCCTTTTCGGAAAGCATGACAAACGCGAGGCCTTCCACATCCGACAGTATGCGCTGCGCCTCAATCAAACCCGACTTCTTATCGCCTGGCAGATCTACCTGGGTAACATCCCCGGTAATCACCGCCCTTGATCCGGCCCCGATCCTGGTCAGGAACATCTTCATCTGCTCCGGCGTTGTGTTCTGGGCCTCGTCAAGGATAATAAACGAATCATCAAGTGTCCTTCCCCTCATATAAGCAAGGGGCGCGATTTCTATGGCTCCTTTTTCCACATTGTTATGGAAGGTATCGGGTCCCATGATGTGATACATGGCATCGTATAGCGGTCTTAAGTATGGGTCAACCTTGTTCTGAAGGTCTCCCGGAAGAAAGCCAAGCCTCTCTCCGGCTTCCACGGCAGGACGGGTCAGAATAATCCTGCTCACCTTCTTCTCCCGGAAAGACTTGACGGCCTGGGCCACAGCCAGGAATGTCTTGCCTGTTCCGGCCGGGCCGATGCCAAATACGATGGGGTACTTACGCAAGGCCTCAATGTACCTCTTCTGTCCGAAGGTCTTCGACTTCACCGGCTTGCCCCGGTATGTCACACAGACCAGGTCCAGCGGCAGCTCGCCGCTCACCAGTTCCTCATTGCTCAGTTCAAGCAGATAACGAACATTTTGTTCCGAAACAGGATCTCCGCCCCCGGATATGGCAATCAGTTTTTTCAGTATGTCATAGGCCGTATCCGCCTTGCCCTCAAACCCGGATATCCTGATCTCATTGTTGCGGTTGGTTATTTTAACGCCCAGCCTGTCTTCTATAAGCCTGACATTCCGGTCATACTCCCCGAACACGTCGGCTGCTTCCCTGGGGTCATTCAGGATTATGACCTTTTCTACAACTGCTTCCAATCAATCTCCTCCCAAAGGTTCCCGGCCGGCTATGTCCTCCTCGCATTCTACGATGAGCTGCAGCCATGCATCACCGGTTTCACTCCTGAGTATGTTAATCCTTTCGTCCAATACCCTGCAGTCCGGCGACAGTTCCTTACTCAAATCCAGCCTTGCTTTTTCCAACGCGAGGGCCTCAGCCTCCTCAGCTGATAGCCTTACTTTTTTCTCGGTTACCTCATAGAGTTTTTCCACCGTCAGGCCTACGGGAATCTCTGTGTTAAACGGCCCCTTCACCGTTCTGTCATAGGATACGCTGTCATACAGCTCAAAGTCCCTGCGGTTTCCAAACAGTCCGATCTTCATGTTCAGAATCCGGATATAGGTATTCTCACGCGTCCTTCCTGTCCTTATGCGTTTGGTATACTCATACGACAGGGGTACCTTCGTATCGTACCAGGTCCTTGCCGTTATCCTGCCCAGTGCGTGCACATTTTTGGCGCCAAACTCCGGATTCTGCGATTCCAGTATTCCTGAAACCAGCAACTGGCCCTTGGTGACCGTATCGCCTTCCATGACTTTCAAAGTCCCCGCAAGGACTTCTACCTTGGTTATCAGTCCATCCCTCTCTGCTACCAGGTTGCAGCATTGGCTTTCATCCACCACTTCAGGCCTTGGCGTTATGCTCTGGACCGATATGGTCATTTTCACGCCATGGATCTGCACCCCTGCCCAAGCGACATCATCTACGTTCATCAGGATATCGGAGGCAATCCTCCTGGGGTCAAGCCTTGTTTTGAAGCTCCCTTTTCGGATGTCACGGTCCTCCAGCACCTTCATGATCCGCTGTGCCGTATCTCCGCCGCAGCCCCTGATCTCTATTTCCCATATCATGGAGGTAAAAAAGACAATCAATACGGCAAAGAAGAGCAGCCCTGCCTTAAAGCCCCGTCTTTTTCTGAATCGACGCAGAAAAAAGGGCAACCCGCATTTTTTTACGATACCGATCCGGCATCCCGATTTCCGGGCGGCCGGACGCATCAGCATAAATCCTCTCAGGCTGGCCTTCATGACTGCCGAGTCGTTGTCTTTTCTTACTATATCCCACAGAAGGATCTGCCTTCTGGCGCAGATGTTAATAAACCGCTCGACGCCGCCTTTTGCAATAATAATAACATATCCTCTGATATAATTCCACAGATGAACCAGAAACATAAGCGTTGCCGCACCCGCTTCCCGCCGCCGTAACCTTACGCGTCATAATCAATGTTGGATATCTTTCCGCCAATAATGACGGCTTCGCTTGTAATCTCCCTTATGGTTATCCCGTTTCCCGTTATCCTGATAACACCGGTACTGGTGTTTATGCGCACCATGTCCTCCCGGAAATCCATGATCCCTTTGAAGTTCTCAATCAGCACCTCACCCCTGCCCACAGCGGTAACTTTCGGCCTGTTCCCGAACAGGTCAGGGGGAAGCTCGAATAATTCCGCCAGCTTCTCTCCGATGCCCAAGATCCACCGCCTGGGTTTCGCGCCTTTATCAGGTTCCTTTCCGGCCAGTTTCATCAGTTCTCCCTCCGTGCCATATCTTCCAGGTCATAAACATTGCCAAACTCATAGCCCTGTCTGCGGGCTTCCTTGATGATGGCATCCAGCGCCTCCGCGTTGTCGGACGACACGGCGTGCAAAAGCAGGATTGCCCCGTTGTGGAGGTTTTTTATTACTTTATTGTAGGCATATTCCCAACCCCTTTGGTTTGAGGTGTTCCAGTCATCGTAGGCAAAGCTCCAGAATACATTTATATATCCCAGGTCTGACGTAACCTTAAGGGTCCTTTCGCTGTATTCACCCTTCGGTGGCCTGAGAAAAACCATGTTGGTTCCGAACTTACCGTAAAACTTGCGGTCGAGGCCAGTGGTTTCCTTTTCGATCTCCTCATCGCTCAGGGCAGGCAGACTTTTGTGGCTTACGGTGTGGTTTCCCACCGCATGGCCCTCTTCCACCATCCTTCTGACCAATGCTTCCTCCTTCTCAAGATATGGACCCGTAATAAAGAAAATGGCGTTTACCTCATTCTCATACAGTACATCGAGTATCTTTGAGGTATACCCCTTCTCATACCCCTCGTCAAAGGTGAGGTATATAACCCCTTTGCCGGTATCGCCTATGTAAAGACTGTTATACTTTGCAAGGAGCTCGGGGGTTCCCGGATCAGGCCTGGGCTGCCTGCCGGGCCCGCCCCGTACGATTCCCCATTGAAGGAGGCTGTTTCCGCTAACGCCTTCCGCCGCGATATCCAGATAAGTATCCCCGGAACTGTCAGACAGCAGTCTGGGGATCTCTTCCCCTGTATCGGCGGCAGGTCGGCCTATTTCAGCCATAATTATGGTTCGCAGCGTAAGGACCAGCATGACAGCGATAACCACTATGGAGAACACATGGCTGATATTTCTCTTCACAGCATCCCTCAAAGTCATGGAACAGCACCCCGCAAACCGGAACCCTGCAGTGCGGTTCCGGCCAGAAAAAAGGAGTCATTTATCATAAATGACTCCTATACTTCCGTAACTATTATATTAACCATGGACAGGCCAAAATGCCCGGACCCGAAACAGGTTTGCCACAGGCCTGAGCCTACGGAACCACCGGCGTCAGCTTGTCGGTCCGGATTACAGTCCCGTCATCCCTTACGCCCGGGATCACCACGTTTTCATTCTTTTCCAGGCCTACATTGAATTCGTACACCTGGTATTTTGCCAGAACGCCGCCCATCAGGTTCAGCGATCTTTCCATCTTATCGGGGTCGCCGATGGCCTTTATAGTATACGGCGGCACCAATTGGCGGCCGTTTATCATGATATAATCGCCGGCCTCGCGTACTTCGCTGGTTGCCACAATCCTCTCGTCATTTACGCTGATTGCCTGGACATCGGAGGCTTTAAGCTCATTGAGCAGTTCCTGGATATGGCTGGCCCTGACCCTGATCTGCCCGCCGCTTTCCACCGTGATAACCAGCCCGGTGCCCTTTACGGTTTCCAGCCCGGCCATGACCCTGGCCATCAGGACCGACTTCTTAAGGTCCTCCACGTATTTCATATCCATGTTTTCATCGTCTTTTAAAGCCGCTACCTCCTGCTGGAGCTCTTCTATCCTGGTCTTGAGCTTTTCATTGTTTTCCCTTTCCAGCAGAAGCTCTTCCACCAGTTGGCTGAGATTCTTCTTTTCGTACTGTGCCAGCACCAGGTTCGCGTTGACACTGTTATACTGCCAGGCTACCACGATGCCAAGCAGCAGGCAGACAAGGGTTAATGCCATGGTCTTGAACAGCTTCACTCCGATACCACCTCCAGATTTCTCAACCATTCATCAACCGATTCGTAAAGACGGTACTTCTCGATAACCATGTCATACTCCTTCCCGATGTCAATCCTGATGCCATAGAGCCTCATGACCGCGACATTGGGAAGCCGGTCGATGGCATTGTATAGAATGTCGGGATCGCCGATGGCCTTGATGACATACGGAGGCGGATACCGGCTTTTATTAAGGAAGATGGTGGGTCCGGCGCAAACAAGCTTGGAAGTTCCCAAGATCCGTTCGCCGTTTATGGATATGGCCTCTGCCCCGTTGCCTCGAAGTTCGTTCAGTATACCGGTGATATCGGCATCATGAATGATATAGTCCTCAATAATGTCGCCGGCCGTCTGGGCATCCTGCATGGTGATCACGATACCGTCTCCCCTGACATTGGTCAGACCGGCCCTGAAACACTCATAATCCCTTTGCCTGATCAGTTCCCTTATTTCGGGATCACGCTGGCGGCTCCCGATATTGTTCAGCAGCTGGCTCCATTCGGCTTCAAGATTGTTCAGCTCTTCCAGAAGCTTTCTGCCTTCGGCTTCCTCGGCTTTGAGCCTTGAGGCCATCCCTCTTACAGATATATTGTTATCCTGGTTATTGATAATACCCCTGAACTGGAGGGAAATAAGCATCCCCAACAGGAGGAATACCATGAACATAAGTATTCTGTGTGTCTTTACCATATAAATATGCCTGCTCCTTAAGGACGATCTACAGGAACTCCACGATGGAAACCGACTTTGTTACAGCCAGATCAATGAAGCGGTCGCCCACCATGACCACCGGCCTTGAAAAATCCAGCCTGTTCATGAAAACCACCTCGGCGGTTTCACCGGTGCTGAGCCTGACCTTGGACCCGATATAGTAGTGGGTCATGTTACTCAAAAACGCGTTGAGCACCAAAGGGTCAAGCACGCCGAAACTGTTATGCTGCATGAGCTCGAAAACCTTGAAGGGCGTGTCCTTGTACTTGTATACCCTGTTGGCTGTCATGGCGTCAAAGATGTCAGCCACGGCCACAATCCTGGCAATCTGGTTGATCTTGTCGCCTGTAAGGCCCAGGGGATAGCCGCTTCCATCCATCTTCTCATGGTGGGTCAAAATGGCTACAGCGACGTTGTGGTCGATCCTGCGGTCCTGTGTAACAATCATATAACCATATTCCGAGTGGCGTTTCATCTCCTCAAACTCACTGTCGGTCAGTTTGCCCGGTTTATTGATGATCTCCACCGGTATCCTGGCCTTGCCCACATCGTGGAGAAGACCCGCCTCGGTACACCTTCTCACCATGGCATCATCAAAGTTCATCCACCTTGCTATGGTCATGGACAGCATGGCCACATTCATGCAGTGGTAGTAGGTATATTCGTCGATTCTTCTTACCTGCATGACGGCATCAACCATGTGCCTGTTTTGCTGCGGCCTGCCGACCATTGTGTGCACAATCTGATCGGTGATTTCCCTGTTCAGGCGCTTGCCGGATGATATGTCGGTGAGGGTCTTTTTTATGGTATGTACATCCTGTTCATATTTTACATTAAAACCAAATCCATCGTCGGTTATTGCCCAGTCTTTATCCATGCCCGATACCGAGAGCATACTCTCCTCATAGACAGGGATATACTGGATACCCATGTTTCTGAGATGATCGATGGCATGTTCGTCAAGGATGGTGTTTTCAAACAGGATTACCGCGCCATATTGATTGAAAATGGCCTCAGCGGTGCGCATGCCCGGCCTGCACGAATCCACTGAGATAACAAATCTCCTGCTGCTCATCGTGACTCCCCTGCCTTGTCTTTAGTTTATACTCTATAATATTTATCGAGTATAAACCGTCGAAAGTTTTGCCGTCCGCCCATTAAATGCCGCACATACGTCTGAATTCCTGTTCGTCAATGATTATGATCCCCAAATCTTTTGCCTTCTGCAGTTTACTTCCCGCCTCATCGCCGGCCAGCACGAAATCGGTTTTCCGGGATACGCTGCCTGATACCTTACCTCCCAGTTTCTCGATGATCCCGGTAGCCTGGGCCCTGGTTAATCCGGGTAGTGTTCCTGTAAGTACAAAGGTCTTCCCTTTGAAAACGCCATCCTGGCTTACGGGTTGGTCCAAAACCATGGACACCCCGGCTTCTTTCAGCAATGACAGGGTATGCCTTGTCTGTTCCTGCTGCAGAAACCCGTACAGGCTTTCGGCCATTTTCTCCCCGAACTCCTCGATGGACCGGATCTCCTCAACCCTTGCCTCCATAAGCCTGTCCATGCTGCCAAAATGGCGTGCGGCCAGCTGGGCTGCGCGAAGCCCTATGTGCCTTATGCCCAGTCCAAAGATCAGCCTGCTCAGGTCATTTGATTTGGATCTTTCTATGGACTCCAGCAGGTTATCCACCGACTTCTCTCCCATGCGTTCCAGGGCAATGAGCTCGTCCCGCCTCTCTTTCAGCTTGTACAGATCAGGAATTCCTTTGATGAAGCCCTTTTCCAGGAGCATTTCAATCAGTGCCGGACCGAGCCCTTCTATGTTCATGGCGTCCCTGGACGCGTAATGGACCAGGCTCCTGAACAGGCGCGCCGGGCATTCTATACCTGTACAGCGCCTGATGGCCTCGTTCTCCTCCCTCAGCGCCGGCGCCCCGCATACCGGGCATTTGTCAGGCATGGCAAAAGGCCTGCTGTTTTCCGGCCTGAGGGAAAAATCCACCTCCACCACCTCGGGTATGATCTCGCCGGCCTTCCTGATCCATACAGTGTCTCCCTCCCGGATATCCTTCTCCCTTATGAAATCCTCATTATGGAGGGTCGCACGGGAAACGGTTGACCCCGCGATCCTGACCGGCTCCAGCACGGCATTGGGCGTAAGAGCCCCGGTCCTTCCCACCTGGATGACGATCTTATTGAGTCTGGTCTTTTTCATCTCGGGGGGATATTTATACGCCACAGCCCACCTGGGCGCTTTGTTGGTGGAGCCCAATGCTTCCCGCTGCTCAAGATCGTCCACTTTAACCACAGCGCCGTCTATTTCAAAGGGGAAACTGTCCCTGGACTCGCCTATGGCCCTGATTTCCTCGATAACCTCCTGGATATTGCCGCATACGGCATAACCGGGAGTTACCTTGAAGCCCAGGCTCCTTAAAAATTCAAGGGATTCGGAATGGGTTTTGAAACTTCTTCCGGTAATCCGCTGTACATTGAACACGAATATGTCCAACTTCCTCTGGGCGGTGATGGCTGGATCAAGCTGCCTCAGCGATCCCGCCGCGGCATTGCGGGGGTTCGCGAAAAGCCTCTGCCCCGATTCCTCCAGTTGCCGGTTCATTTCTGAAAAATACTTCCGTGGCATAAAGACCTCGCCGCGGACCTCAAGATAAGGTATGTCCGGCTCGCCGGGCGGCCGGCTCAGCCTCAGGGGTAAGGACCGGATGGTCCTGAGGTTCTGGGTTACATCCTCTCCTACCAGCCCGTCGCCCCGGGTTGATCCGCGGATCAGCAGACCGTTTTCATATTCAAGGGAAACAGACAGGCCGTCAATCTTCTTCTCAACAACATAGGCCACATCCTGGCCAAGGACTTCCCGTACCCTTCTGTCGAAATCCATGAGCTCTCCCATATCAAACGCGTCATTGAGGCTCTCCATCTTCACCTGGTGCAAAACTTTCTCAAAAGCGTTGTCTGCCTGCCCGCCGACCCGCTGTGTCGGGGAATCGGGCGTGACAAGCTCCGGATACGCCTGTTCAAGCTCCACCAGCTCATGGTAAAGCATGTCGTATTCGTAATCGCTGATCTCAGGATCATCTAAAACATAATAGCGGTGGTTATGGTAATTTATAAGCTCCTTTAGCTGCCTGACTCGCTCCTCGGCATTGAGCCCGCCGCTATTGGGAGTCGACTTGTTTGAAGACATATAGATCCCCCTCATATTCGAAGGCTTGTATAGCTTCAAGGGCCCGCTTTATCCCTTCGGCGATTCCCATTGCCGTATTGGTTCTGAACTCATCGGACTTTAAACGCTTGTAATCTTCCTGGTTGGTTATGAAAGCTGTTTCCACCAGAACCGCGGGCATTCTCGTATTCCTCAGCACAGAAAAGTCGTTATTTATAAGCCCCCTGAAATTGATCCCATTATGTTCCTGTATCGCCTTTGCCATGATCTCGGCAAATCCCTTGCTGTCAAAGCCGTCATACATGGACTGCTTGCCCGAATGGTATATTACTTCCATTCCGTTAACCTGCCTGGCACCCTTGAGTTTCAGGTCATGGGCATTCACATGTACGCTGACAAACAGGGTGGCATTGCTGACATTGGCCAGCTGGGCCCTCAGCCAGAGATCATGCTTCTGGTCGCTGTCATCAAGGCGTTTGTCGTTGTCGCGGGTCAGGATGGTATTTATTCCGGCCTCGGTGAGAATATCCCTGACCTTCAGACCTATATCAAGGGTTATATCCTTTTCATATAAATCCTCTTCGGGGGATACAGTACCCGGATCCGATTCGCCGTGGCCGGGGTCAATAACGATGAGGACCTTTTCCATGGTTTTCCCTTCAGGAATATCAATGGGCAGCGGAGTGGGAGTGGGCACGGGTGTTGGCGGAGGTACAAAGGGAGTAACAACAACCGCGGCCTCCGCGTCCGAATCTTCCCCGGCATTCTTATTCATACTCAGGGCCATTGTCACAGCCGTGACTATGAGCAGGAAAACCAACAGCGCAGCCAACAAAATAACGCGATTTTTCGGATTGCTCCGTGGCCCGGGCCCGGGAAACTTCGAAAGGCTCATTATTATGTATCACTCCTGTAACGTAGCTGTATAACCATAATACTATAAAATATGCGTAAAATATAGTACAACTTGAGTGCCATATTCAGCCTGTTAAGGCAAAAAGACCAATGCCGGGCGCGGGCCGGCCGAAGTGAAGGGTAGAGCAGCGCCAGGGAAGGGATCCCGTAAAACAAGGTCGCCTTGCGATAAGGCGCCGAAACTTCCTGCGAGAATGAGATAAAGGCGGCTGCTGTCCTCTTGTCCTGCAGGTCCGCGGCGGGGAACAGGCATTTGCCGCGCCGGCATCCTATTGGATGAAACGGTCCACATCCTTGGCGTCAATGTTCTTGTGGAGTGCCATGTTGATGCCGTTTGCCACCATCTTGGAAAGAAACTCCACTATCTCATCGGTGTCCTTGGGTGTGACCACCAGGTTTCCGGAATAGGGTTCCAGGATGTTAATGATGGTCTGGTATTTCTCATTAAGGTCGATACTGGAGAGCATCCTGTACAGGCCGCTGTCGGGCGGGCTCTGCTGCTTCATGCCCTCCATCAGAAGATCAATGGTGTCGCTGACGATCGTGGCCGCATCCACAACGGTGGGAATACCTATGGCGATGACCGGCACTCCAAGGGTTTCCTGGGCGATAGCCATACGCTTGTTTCCTATGCCCGAACCCGGTGCGATGCCGGTATTGGCCAACTGGACAGAGGCGTTTACCCTGTTCATGTTCCTGGATGCCAGGGCATCCACTGCGATGACCAGCGCCGGTTTGATCTGTTCCACCACACCCTTGATAATATGTCCGGTCTCAATCCCTGTCAGTCCCAGGACCCCCGGGGCCAAGGCGCAGACCGGCCTTACGCCGTCATCCACTTCTTCGGGCAGGAATTCGTGCAGGTGTCGTGTTACCATGAGATGGGAGCATACTCTGGGTCCCAGGGAATCCGCTGTGACATTCCAGTTGCCAAGCCCTACCACCAGCACGGTATCCCTGTCATTGATCTTAATCATGTTTTCAAGCTCTTTGGCCAGCAGCCTGCATGCTTTCTCATAGAGATCCCTGCTCCGTTCGCGGATTGCCTGCATATCCATGGTCACATAGGTACCCATGGGTTTTCCGGTATTCTGCTCGCCCAGCGGAGATATCACGTGAACCCGGGTTATGCTGACCTGCTCGTCTCCACCCTGCTCCACACGGATACCGTCCTGCACACCCTGCTGCTGTATCATCCTTGGTCCCGGTCCCGCGGCGCGGGATTCGTCGGCCATATCGGTACGAATGCTTCTCACTGGTTTGGTCATAGCAACACATGCCTTTCATTTAATTCTGGTTAATGCCCCGTGCTTATTATGAACCATTTCTGTTTTTTCATCCCGGTCGTGCCGCGCCTGAATACCAGAGGCGACACGCCGGAAAAACCGCTCCCGGCGTATGGACAGGAATGCGAAAGGGGCATAAAGAGAACGGGAGGCCACCAGGATATCACTAAAAAGATGTTGCATTGTGACATGGTTCGTGTTAATATATTGGATGTTGACTTAACGCTCAGGAGGTGAATCAGATGCCCAATATCAAGTCTGCGATGAAAAGGGTCAAGGTTTCCCAGGCCAAACGCTTGCGGAACAAGATGAAGAAATCCGAGCTCAGAACGGCCATCCGCCGTTATCGCGAAGCCCTGGATTCCAAGGCAGACAATTCTGAAGCGCTGCTCAAGGCCGCCATAAAAAAGCTGGACCAGGCAGCCGCAAAGAAGGTTATACACAGGAATACCGCCTCCAGAAAGAAGTCACAACTCATGAAGGCCTATAAGGCTTCAGTCTGATACTTCCGGGGCATATTCACATAACAAAGAATAAACGTACTTAATGTACGTTTTTTTGTTTCGCATATTCTTTTTATACCCGGCCACACTTCAGTTGACATTCTTTACCGTGATATTTTCCATGGGCACCTGCGCATGCCGGACCACTATGTCGCTTATGACGGCTACCTGCTGGGATGACAGGCTGCTGGCATTGACGATGACATCAATATAGTCGGTATCGCTTATATAAACCAGCGCATCCGCAAACCCCCTTTGCTTTATCAGTGTTTCCATAGTGGTTTCCAGTTCGCACCGGTTTATTACGTCCACAAGTTTCTCCTGGGCCAGCAGGGTGGCGGCGTTGGCCGTATCGCCGCTTTCCGCCAGGGATCTGAGTTCTTCTTTCTGCCTGCTCCTGGCCCTGTCGCGTTCCAGCCTGGCCTCGGCGAAATAGCCCGAATAGATGGCGTCCTTTGATGCTTCCAGCGCCTGATCCAGGTCATCCTCGCCTTTTACATATACAGCCGCTCCCGGAATGTCCTCCGGTTCTTCATCACCATCGGCAAAATAATAGTTTCCGGTCATGGCCAGGTCGCCCGAATCCCCCGAGCCTCCCGAATGATACTGCAATATGCCGACAGCGGTAATGACCAGAACAAGCCCAAGGACAATAATCTGTTTTCTTTTCATACCTTCCCCTCCAAACCAAGCATACCGATTATTTGTGCTTAAGAATCCGGACCCGGTGTTCGGGAACGCCCAGGAGCGTGCAGACAGCGCTGTTAAGCTCCTGTTTGACGAGGAAATCATCAGCTCCCTCAGCCACCACCACAACTCCTTTAATCTCAGGAATCTCCACCCTGAGGATAACTGGTTTGTCATCGCCCGACAATGCCAGTTCACGCCTTTCGCTGCTTTCAAGGGATATCCTGCCGGTTTCTTCATCGCTCCTACTGTTTAACTGGTCATTATATGCCGGCACCATCTCGCTGCTTGAATCGGCATAGATCATGACCTCAACCGCGCCAGCCCCCTCTACCTGTGAAAGCAGGCCGGCCAGGCGCTTCTCAAGGTTCATGATTATATCCTCGCCTATAAGGCTGGACGCCTGGGACAACGGATCCCGGTCAGTATCCGGCGCTGAAGCGGCTGCCCTCGATGCATCCCCCGAACCTCCCGGTCTTGAGAAAAGACCACCCGCTAAGATGATTATTACTCCAACCACCACAATTATGACCAGATTTTCAAATGCGGTCAGTTTCTTTTTCTCCCCCTCTTTTTTTTGCCTTACAAAAAAGGATGCCAGCCTTTTCATCGCCCTCACCTTCCTTTAAAGTTGCTGCTGTCCACAATAATCCTGTCTTTATCAATCCCCAGCGCCTGGGACAATTCAGCCCTGATCCTGTCCTCATCAAGACGGCCAAAGGCCGCTTTCTCATTTCCCGTAGGCGGACTAACCCTTATATACAGTTCTCTTATTGCCCCATAATCGCTGCTTCTGTTATCTTCCTGGAGAACCAGGTCCACTCCCGCGACCACGAAATCCTTTTCTCCCTGGTAGCGGTATTTCACGTCTGAGATTATAGACTGTCGGTATATTTCCAGAAGCTCCCCGGCATCTTTCTCTTCCAGACGCCGTATCCTTTTTTCCATTTCCCCCTTAGACATAGTCATATAATCGTTCCATGCCACCTCTTGTATTTTGAAATCACCGCCGAGAAATCTTACGGCAGGGCCAATTATAACAATGGCTGCAACCAAGCCGCAGACAAGCTTCACATATTTGTTAACCCCTCCCTCCGGCGCTAACTTTTCTGCCAGGGAGCATATTACCGATATGGTTATCAAGCTGATGACCCATACTCTTAGCGCGTCCAGGGAATCCACGCCTCCTTCCCAATCTTACGCGAATCCTGTGCCGCTCATCAGTGTCCCTGTTAAAAGGACCAGGACAAACAATGAAGCGCCCATTATTCCTATCATGACAGACATGCATCCGGCAGTTTCCTCAAGGGCGCCGCAGATATTGTCATTTCCCAGCGGGGCTCCAAAAGCAGCCGCAAGCCGGTAGACCAACATGACCACCAGCACCTTTATAAACGGTAAGGCAAATATGATGCCTAATCCTATAACCGTCACCACTCCGGCCGCTTTTCTCACAGCGTATGTGCATGCCAGGATGGTTTCAGCGGCATCGGACATATTCTTTCCCGCTACGGGCACCAGCGTCCCGATGGCGAATTTGGCGGTTTTTACGGCTGCCGCGTCCACGGCGCTTCCCGATACCTTCTGCAGGTTTACCGCGATAGCAAACACCAGGGTTATGGCTCCGGTTATCCATACGGTTATCGTCTTTAGCAGCTTCGCCAGGTTCTTCAGCCTGAACCGATCCGAAATGCTGTCCACCAGGAACAAAACCCCCGCCATCACTGCCAGTGGGAGCAGGACGGTTTTAAAAAGATGACAGGCCGCATTGACCCCGATGAGCGCCAGCGGCTGGAGGGCTGTGGCCGAAACAACCTGCCCGGATGCCGCCATCATGGCGTACAACGCCGGCATTGCGACAGATGCCAGGATCTGCATGGACTCTATGGTTTCCTGGACCATATGCACCAGGCCTCCGAAACTGGCCGCAGCTATAACAGCCAGCGCGCCGTTTACGGCCAGTTTCGCCGCTTCGCCGGAAATCCCTCCATCAATGGGCTGCAGCCCTTTAAACAAGGCAGCCAGCAGCATGACGGCAAACAGTTCCATAACTAAAATGACGTTATTCTTAAGTTCCTTCCCCAAAAGGCCAAGCAGGGCTGAAAGAAGCCCGTCCAGGCGGTCCATTGGCCTGCCCATTGCCGCGTTTTCCAGTATTTCATCCACGCTTAAATCGCAGTCAAAATCCCCGGCATCGTCCAATGCCCGGTCCACCGCCTTCCTGATGGCATTGACCTCGTCATTGTTCAACTGGCCATCCAGGATCCGCTGCCTGATCCCAACGTCAGTGCCGTCCTCAGCAAGAACAGACTGCGGCATGACCAGCCATATCGATACAAGGAATGCCAGGCACGTCTTTCCGATCCGTTTTAAGCACATCTTCGCGTATTTCGCCATCTTCAGTGCCCTCACCAATAAGCTCATATGATGGTGGTAATCATCCTGATAAGCGCCGTGGCAATCGGCGCTGCCACAGCAAGCATCATGATCTTTCCGGCTATTTCTATCTTGGACGCTATGCTGTTCTGTCCCGCGTCCCTGCAAGCATCCACAGCGAACTGGGTTACATACGCCATCCCCGTAACCTTCAGTACCGGCACGATGAGTTTGGCGTCTATTCCCGACTTGTCAACGCTGTCATTGATAAGCTTAATTACCGCGCTGGCTTTGCCGGCCACCAGCACCAAGGCCAGGGCTCCAAACGCCAGCCCGATCAGCATGCCCATTTCAGGCTTCTTTTCCGAAATCAAAACCGCGAGGACAGCGCCCACAATACCGATCCCCGCAATTCTGACCAATTCGGTTTCCATAGCAGCATCACCCTTCCAAATGCCGGCTCAGGCGCCGTTCCCGGTTAAAACCCGAACAACGCTTTCACGGTGTCAAACAGGTTTGCAATCTCCCTGACTACCAGCATCAACACGACAACAAGACCAGCAAGGGTGGTCATCATGGCCTGCTCTTCCCTGCCGGACTTGTTTAGCACAATATTCAGTATAGACACCAGAATGCCTATGGCTGCAATTTTGAAGATCAAATCCACATCCATTGCCTTGCTCCTATATCAGCAGAATAACCATGGCAGCACCTAATAGCGCCCCAAGATTGCGGTACAGCCTGCCGGTTGTTTCTGCGGCTTCTTTTGCTTTTTGCTCCATGGCCGACAGTTTTTCCTTTTCCATATTCAAGACCGCCTGTTGCATCTCACGGTCCGACTTTCCAAGCAATTCCCCGAAATCCTTAAGGAGGTCCAAGTCTTCACAGGCCAGGGGCAGGGCCGCCGCGGCCTCCTCCAGGGCTATCCTCCATGCGCTTCCCGCATCCAGGCTTTGCTCTTTCAATATGCTGCCCGAACGGTGGAACACCGGGGTCCAGACACCTCCATAATTGCCTTTTGCCAGATCCTCAAAGACCTTGTTGAGAGGTTTCCCCAAGGCGCACATCTCATTTTCCAGAAACAGGAGGATATCCTTAAGCTTCCGGAACGCAAGCTGCCTGGCTTTCAGCCTCGCAGACAGCATCATCCCCATGGCTGAGCATCCGAAGAATACCATAAGGCATCCCAGGAGTCTGATTATTGTGATATAGCTGGTTCCCATAAGCATCAGTCACCTTTATCCATCTTTTACCATCCCGTATCCCAAGGACGACATAGCGTTCAAAACCTCCTTTACCGATCAGCATGCCAAAGCCCAACCGCTCCCTGAGATCTGAGATATCATAGGCGTGGGCTGTGGCAATAATCCTGGCGCCGGCATTCCATGCCATTCTTACGCTCTCCGCATCCTGCCTTGAACCAAGCTCATCCACCACGATGACGGCCGGTGACATACCCCTTAGCGCCATTTCAATGCCTTCGGGCTTTCTGCATCCATCCAGAACGTCGGTCCTCGGCCCGCAATCATTTTGGGCAACACCCCTGTAACAGGCTGCGATCTCTGATCGTTCGTCCACTATGACGGTACGCAGCCCGGCAAAGTCGGCCTTTCTCGATCCGGTGCTTATGATCCGGCAGAGATCCCTCAGTATGGTGGTTTTCCCGCATCTGGGCGGCGAGATGACCATGGTATTGCAGATATCATGTCTGCCTGACCTTATGAAGGGGAAGACCTCCTCCGCGCAGCCCTTCAATTCCCTTGAAACACGTATGCAGACCGATGAGATATCCTTCAGCCCTTTAATGGTTTGTCCCTGGTATACAACCCTGCCGCAGATGCCCGCCCTGCAGCCGCCCTTAAGGGTAAGAAACCCCCGGGCAATATCCTCCTGATAGGCGTATACCGAATGCTCGCAGAGCCTGTAGAAAAGCTCTTCTACTTCTTCGCGGCCAGCATGGAAGGCTGTTTCGGGTTTGTCTGTGAAGGACCCGTCTTCGGCAATGAAGCAGTCAAGGCCGCTGAATACTCCCACGAGAGGGATGCCCGCGTTTATCCTCAACTCTTCGAGACACAAAGCCATCTCAGGGCTGATCCTGTCCACAACCCTCTTTATACGGTCCGGTAAATAATTGCTGATCCGGCTCAGATCACCTGCCTGATACGCCTTGTCCATACTTGTCGACCTTCTTATGCGTATATGGGGACATGCTTAAATCTATGCCGCCGGCCGGACCGATATGTATAGAAAAACCGCCGTTCCAATCAAACAGCGGTTTCCCATTCCTTTCAGTAACAATATATTCTTTTTGGAAATGTGGATTATTTCTTCTTCAGATAGGTTTCGTAGGTAATGGAGTCATAGACGGTATCGTTCTTGATTATGTTGAACCTCGTATCGCTGTTCCACTTCTCCAGCTCGTTATTGTACCATTCAGTTTCCCTGGTGGTTTCCAGGTAGGACTTTACCGAGCCTCTGACATCATCCAGTTCGGTGTGCCTGTCAACCCTTACGATAAATATGACCATATCGGTATCCACTATATCCGAATCCCCGGTCTTTCCCTTGAGGGCATAATCGAAAAGATCTTCAAAATAGGGGTATTGCAGATAGGCGCTGCTGTTCACCGTCAGCTTGCCAGGCGGCAGGTCGGAACCCTCGGTACCCTCTTCAGAGTAGAGCTCTATCAGCTCGTCCATATCTTCGCCGCTGCGGATTTTCTCCAGGATCCTTTCGGCTGTGTCCATCTTCACATCGATTTCTTCCTGGGACAGGGTGGTTCCCATCTCATCATACTTACTGAGCCATATATAGCTTATGTCGGCGCTGTCATACTGTTCCGGATTGCTCTCATACTCAGCCCGTATCTCTTCCTCGGTAATCTCAGCGGGTTTATAGTATTGTTTCAGGTATTCGCTTCTGAACTTGTCGTTGACCTTAGTGTTCTCAAGTATCTTCCTGTATTGGTCCAGCGTCACGCCGGTGGACTGCTGCACCCACATGACAAAATCGCTGTCTGACAAACCAAGCTGCTGCTGGTATAATAAAAGGGTCTGGACAACCTCGTTTCTAACGTTGTTGTCTACCGTTATACCCATCTCCCTGGCCTTGATAAGCTGTATCATATATTTCTTTGACGTGTTGAGGGTTTCATTCTTGGCGGCTTCCCAGGGATTCTGCCCGCCCTCGGTTTTCAGCCAATACTGCTCTTTCTCCTCATCGGATTTGCCCGATATGCCCCAATCCTGCTCGGATTTTAAAATCTGCTGTCGCAGGAAGAATTCATATTCGTATTTTTCGATCCTGTATCCGGCAACACTGGCGACATAACTACGGGAATCGATCATATACCATACCAGAAAAGCAGCCGCGAGAATGACCAGGACTATTACAGCTCTGATGATCATGGTTTCGCGTTTTGTCCGGATCAGCTTTTTCTTCCTGCCGTACCGGTCAGCTTTCATCTTTTTATCCATAAAATTCACCCTTTTATACGAGCTGGCCAGATTATTATTGCCCCGCTGTACAGCCATTATTATAATAAATCAGCCGGTTGACTTCAATTTCACCAGGTCATGTAATAGAATCTTAATATTCCTTATAAGATCGCGTCTTTCCTGGCCATTCAGCCGATATGACAAATAGGGCTGCTTTCCGGCACTGAACAGCAAATGCCCCCTCCATCTCCTGGTTATTTCCATGATGATCCTCGGGTCTATGGCAGCCTGGTCGGAATAGCTGAGAACCACCATATCGTCCTTTTCCTTGATGGAACTGAAGCCCAGCGAGAGGGCCATGTTCTTGATCAGGGCTATGTCGATCAGGTTCCGGGTTTCCTCAGGTATGTCGCCATAGCGGTCTATAAGCTCGTCCATTACGTCCATGGCTTCCTCTTCATCCTTCACCGACGCTATGGACTTGTACATATCGATCCTTTGGTCCTCATCCGGGATATACCTGGCATCGATATGGGCAGGGACCCGGAATTCAACGCTGGTTTCGAGGCTGGCCCGCTTCGGCGGCTCGCCCTTCATCTCGGCAATGGCCTCATCAAGAAGCCTCAGGTACATATCATAGCCCACGCTTTCCATGTGGCCGTGCTGTTCCGGACCCAGGAGGTTTCCGGCTCCGCGGATCTGCAGGTCCCTCATGGCTATCTTGAAACCTGAACCGAATTCGGTGAATTCTCTTATCGCCTTCAGGCGCTTTTCGGCTGTTTCGCCGAGAACCTTGTCTTTTTTGTAGGTCAGGTAGGCATATGCCAGGCGGCTGGACCGGCCCACCCGCCCCCTGAGCTGATACAGCTGGGCAAGGCCCAGTTTATCGGAGTCCTCCACTATGATGGTATTGACATTGGGCATATCGATCCCCGACTCAATGATGGTGGTACAGACCAGCACGTTAAACTCCTGGTCAAGGAAGGATTGTATAACCTGTTCAAGTTCCCGCTCGCTCATCTGGCCATGGGCAAAACCCACCAGGGCTTCGGGAACCAGCTTCTGTATCTGGGCAGCCTTAGACCGGATACCCCGGACCCTGTTGTAAAGATAGAATACCTGGCCGCTGCGGGCCAGTTCCCTGTGTATGGCGTCCCTGACGATATCCTCCCGGTACTCCACCACATATGTCTGCACGGGATAGCGGTGTTCCGGGGGATCCTCAATGGTGCTGATATCACGGATACCCGTCAGGGACATGTTCAGCGTCCTGGGTATGGGCGTAGCAGAAAGGGTAAGAGTATCCACATGGGGATACCTGTTCTTGATGGTTTCTTTATGGGCTACCCCGAACCGGTGCTCCTCATCAATTATAAGCAAGCCCAAATCCCTGAACTTAACCTCCTCCGAAAAGAGCATGTGGGTTCCGACGATGATATCTATCCGGCCGGTTTTCAAGTCACGGAGGATGGCGCGCTGCTCGGCGTTGGTCCTGAAACGGCTCAGCATCTCAACCCTGACGGGGAATCCTGAAAAACGCTTTTTGAAGTTCTCATAATGCTGAGAGCATAAGACGGTGGTGGGTACCAGGAAAGCCACCTGCCTACCGTCCATTACCGCCTTGAACGCAGCCCTCAGTGCCACTTCGGTTTTCCCGTAACCCACATCCCCGCACAGCAGCCGGTCCATGATCACATCGGATTCCATGTCCCTTTTTATCTCCTCAACACATTTGAGCTGGTCCGGCGTTTCCTCATAGTCGAAGGCTTCCTCAAACTGCCTCTGCCAGACCGTATCGGGTGAAAAGGCGTAACCGCTGATGCTCTTCCTTTCGGCTTGGAGCCTGATCAGCGAGGCTGCCAGTTCCTTTAAGGATTCCTTCACCCGTTTCTTCGTCCTGGCCCACTCGGTCCCGCCCAGCTTGTTCAGCCTGGGTTCACGGCCTTCGGAGCCCACATATTTCTGGATCAGATCCATATTGGTGGTGGGAATGAAAAGGGTACCGCCATCCCTGTAGGAAATCTTCAGGTAGTCCCTCCTGAGCCCTTCCACCGTCAGCTGTTCAATACCCTGGTAGATACCTATGCCATGGACCTGGTGGACCACATAATCCCCGGGTTTTAGATCGGTATAGGTTTCAATCCGCCTTCCTCGCCCGGGGGCTTTCCTCCTCGCCCTTTTCATGCTCCTGGCCGAAATATCGCTCTCGGCTACCACCGCGTACTTCTCATCACGATAGACAAAGCCGCTGTGCAGGCAGCCTACGCCCACAACAACAGCACATCCTTCCGGCCAGGCTGTAAAATGCCCGGCATTTGCCGCAGGCATCCCTCTTTCACGGAATTCATCAATCAGCCGCCCTACCCTGTCCTCCCGGGAAACCAGTATAAGTACCCTGTATCCCTGATCAGCCCATTTCCTGATATCGTCGAAGAGCAGATCCATCTTCCCGATATACGGGCTGACGCTGGCGCCATTGAAATGAAAACTGGCAGCGGGATGCGGTGTTATAGCCCCTGAACCTTCAAGGGGCGCGAGGGTTATGACGGGATGCTTCAATGCAGAAAAAAGAATGGTGTCTGTATCAAAGAGCAGGTCGTAGGTTTCGCCCAGTATCATTCCCTTTTCGGTAAGGACATCGCACAGGCCGCGGAATTCCTCCCGCTGGTTTTCCATCCTTTCATGGGCCCTTGCCGGCTCATCCAAAAATAACAGATGCCCTTCCCCGGTATACTCAAAAAGGTCGGCACTGCTTTCCAGGATAAACGGGATAAACTTGTCAACCCCTGTGAAATAGTGGCTATCCTGAAGTTTTTCCATATACCGATCGATGTTTTTCGCAAAAAGATGTTTTATATCCCGGGAAACCTTCTCAAGGGCCTTACCAAGAGCTTCCTGTATACGACTGGTTATGCCGGGTATCTGGCTGCGGGTATATATGATTTCCCTGGCGGGATAAACCTCCAGGTGTTCAATTGCCTGGACAGAGCGCTGGGTTTCGGGGGAGAAGACACGAATGGAATCTATTTCTATATCAAAGAATTCAATACGGCAGGGCAGATCGGTATTGATGGGGAATACATCCACAATTCCACCCCTTACGGCATACTGGGCCTTGCCCTCAACCTTGTCAACACGCTCATAGCCCATTTCCAGAAGCTTCTCTTCCAGATCCTCAATCCTTGCCTGTCCGCCGGTCCTGAGCTCCAGAAGATGCCGGGCCAGTTCCCGGGGAGACATAAGGCGATGGAGGAGTGATTCGGCTGAGGTTACCACAAAGTCGTAATCACCCTTCAGGATCCTGACCAGGGCAGTTATCCTGTCATAGGTCTGTTCGAAGCTCCTGGCCTCCACATCATAGAGCATGATCTCACGGCCTGGAAGGTATATGGCCCGATCCCCGGTAAGCCAGGAAAGGTCCATAAAAGCTTGCCTGGCCTGCATTTCGTTCCAGGCCGCATAAACGCCCTTCATGCCGGATTGGCGGGCCGCCTGCCAGGCCAGATGCCGCTTTTGCGATTCGGAAACACCGGACGCCACTATTTCGGCGCCGGGTCGGATTTTGCCTGCTAATGATTTCAGACAGGCTGACGCTTCCAGAAAAGAGTTGGGTAAATTCATCTGCTTCATCGGTTATATTTCCCCATAGCCGCCTCTACCGATGCGCAAACCATGGTCGCTACCGCAAGGGCCGCCCGCTCAATGGCATCATTGACCAGGCTCCGCTCCTCCGGTGTGAATCTGCTCAGCACGAAATCGGCCAGGTCCATTTCGGAACCGGGCTTGCCTATCCCTATCCTGACCCTGGGAAAATCCTCTGCCCCAAGATGGCTGATAATGGAACGCATGCCGTTATGGGTTCCCGGACCGCCTTTCTGCCTGATCCGGAGCTTGCCCGGATCAAGATCAGCATCGTCATAGATGACGATGAGCTTCGCCGGATCTGCCTTGTACCAGCTGAGTATCTCAGCCAGCGATTCACCGCTGTTGTTCATATAGGTCTGCGGTTTTACCAGCATAACCTTTTTGCCCTGCATCATGCCCTCGGCTACAAGGGCCTTGTGCCTGGATCTGAAATGGGTCAGCCGGTACTGGACGGCTAAAAAATCAATGGTGTCAAACCCCACATTATGCCTGGTCATGTGATATCTTGCACCTGGGTTTCCAAGACCTGCTACGATATGCATGGCATACTCCCCTATTGCTGTGTGAAAAGCGTGGAAATTGATATGTCGCCGTATATCCTTTCAATGGCTTCGGCGAGAATATCGGCCACCGAAAGAATCGTTATCTTGCTGATCATCTTCTCTTTCGGAAGCTGGATGGTATTTAAGACCACCATTTCCTTGATAACCGATGTCCTGATCCTGTCGACAGCCGGCCCTGAAAGTACCGGGTGGGTGCAGCAGGCATAGATTTCGGCGGCGCCCATATCGGCCAGGGCATTAGCAGCGGTGACAACCGTCCCCGCGGTATCGATGAGGTCATCCATCAGAATTGCGCGCTTTCCCTTTACATCTCCGATGATATTCATGATCTCACAGACATTGGCCTTGGGACGCCTCTTGTCAATAATGGCCATGGGCACATCCAGGCTTTCCGCGAATTTCCTCGATCTTGTCACGCTGCCTACATCAGGGGAAACAACCACAACGTCGTCAACCTTCCCATTAAACTTCTCCCAGAAATGCTTGGCCAGGATGGGGAAACCCAGCAGATGGTCCACTGGGATATCAAAAAAACCTTGCAGCTGCGGGACATGGAGATCCATGGTCAGCACCCTGTCCGCCCCCGCCGTGGTGATCAGATTGGCTACCAGTTTTGCCGATATGGGATCCCTTGCCTTGGCCTTACGGTCCTGCCGCGCATAGCCGAAGTATGGCATGACCGCGGTTATCCTGCCGGCAGAAGCACGTCTCAGCGCGTCGATCAGAATCAGCAGTTCCACAAGATTCTCGTTTACCGGAGTACTGGTGGACTGGATGATGAAAACATCGGAACCCCTGACAGGTTCGTAGATGCTGATTGCGGTTTCGCCGTCGCTGAACCGGCCCACCACTGCTTCACCCAGGGGCAGACCAATCTTTTGGGCAATCTCTTCAGCCAGTTCGAGGTTGGAGTTTCCTGCAAAGATTTTAATATCCTTACCGTGAAGATTCATGTCGAGCAAAACCTCCAAAATCAATCATTATTATTTTTATCAAATCCCTTCCTTTTCACCCAGTCACTGATTATGGTCTGACGGCTGCGTGCTATGGCCAGGGAATACTCGGGCACCTCTTCGGTAATGGTGGATCCCGCGGCAATATATGAATGTGGCTTCACCTCGACAGGTGAAACCAGGTTGACATTGCATCCTACAAAGGCATAGTCGCCCACCACTGTCCGGTGCTTTTTGGAACCGTCATAGTTTACCACCACAACCCCGCATCCCATGTTTACATTTTTCCCCACAAGAGCGTCCCCGATGTAGGCAAGATGGGATACTTTTGTATTGTCCCCGATCTCTGAATTCTTTAACTCAACAAAATCACCGATCTTTACATTATTCCCTATGCTGCTGCCGGGACGCAGATAGGCAAAAGGCCCCACTTTGGAATTTGAGCCGATTTGGGATTCCAGGACAACCGAATTCATGATATATACATCTTCGCAGACCACAGAATCTGAAATACGCGTATAGGGGCCAATGACGCACCGGCCGCCTATTTTCGTGCCGCCTTCCAGAAGGGTTCCCGGATATATAACGGTATCCCTTCCTATCTCCACATTGGGCCCTATTACCGATGTTTCGGGGAGAATAAAGGTAACCCCGTTTTTCATATGCTCATGTATAATCCTGTCCCTCATGGTTCTTTCAGCCTCTGCAAGCTGGAAACGGTCATTGATTCCCAGTATCTCGCTGCTGTCGTGGGTAAGATACGCGCCTGCCGAGCCATGGTCCGAAAGTATAGCCCCAATGGTGTCGGTAAGATAATACTCTCCCTGGCTGTTGGCGTTCCCCAGCCCTTCCAGCGCCTTAAGCAGCGCAGGCGCCTCAAAGAAGTAAATTCCTGAGTTGATCTCATTAATCGCCCTTTGCTCCTCGGTGGCGTCCTTATGTTCCACTATGGAACCAATCCTTCCGTCCCGGCCCCTGATAATCCTTCCGTAGCCAGTGGGATCACTGACACGGGCAGTGATGACAGTAACATGGTTCTTATCTTTCAGGTGGGTTTCATAAGCCTGCTTCAAAGTCCGGGCGGTTATAAGTGGCGTATCGCCGCAAACAACCAGCACCGTTCCAACCTTCCCTTCCAGAAGGTGACGTGCCTGCATTACCGCATGACCTGTTCCCAATTGCTCCTCCTGCAGGACAAAGGTGACATCCTTAACCGATTCCCTCACCAGGTCGGCCTGATGCCCGATTACCGCGATAATCTCGCTTGATCCGGCCTTTCTGGCCGCGTCAACAACATAAGCCAGCAAGGTCTGTCCGCAGATTTTATGCAAGACCTTGGCAGTGCCGGATTTCATCCTGGTACCGGCCCCGGCCGCAAGAATAACTGTAATCAGGGGTTGCATAGAATTGCTCCTTTCAGTGGCTCTCCAACAATTATTGTTTCATATTCGGCGATTGTTTTCAATTGTCCACTCTGATAATAAGCCGTAAAATAAATAAGGCACTTATTACATAAGTGCCAAATAAGTGTGCTGTACTTGTACTATTCGACGCCTGTAAGCGCTCCTGCCGCTTCTTCTTCCGCAAGCATCGACTGATATTTCTCCAGAATGGCATTCTGGACTTTGTTCCTTGCATCCGCGTTAATTGGATGTGCTATGTCCCTGAACTCTCCCGCCGGTGTCTTGCGGCTCGGCATTGCGATAAACAGGCCGTTCTGACTTTCAATAATCTTGATGTCATGGACAACAAACTCGTTATCGAAAGTAACCGATACTACAGCCTTCATTTTTCCTTCCGCTTCTACCTTACGAATCCTGATATCTGTTATTTCCATTTTTTAGCAGCCCACCTTCCGTTAAATACATGTAGATTTGGTATAATAATAATACAATATTTCGGCATAAATTTCAAATATCCTTCTTATTTATAAATTTTAAAAAAATAATTGCATATATTTTCCTTCTTGCTGGAATACTTCCCTAGGGGACCTTGTGTCTATCCTGTCCGCTGATATATAATCTATCTGGCATATTTGCACTGGAGCGTGTATTAATGAAAAATCGCTTTTCATTTGCCCCGGGAAATATTACCATCCACATGGTGGGCATTGGCGGCATCAGCATGAGCGGCCTGGCCGAAATATTGATGCATAAAGGTACAAAAGTCACCGGATCCGATATCGGTGAATCAGGTATAATTAATAGACTCAGGAACATGGGCGCAGTGGTCTTTTCGTCCCATGACGCCTCAAACATTACAAATCAGGATCTTGTGGTCTATTCTGCCGCCATCCCGCAGGATAACCCCGAGCTTGCTGAAGCGCGGAGCAGGGGGATTCCTGTGATGGACAGGGCTGAACTATTGGGCGTAATCATGGACCATTTCCAGCATTGCATAGCCGTTTCCGGAACCCATGGAAAAACCACCACCACCTCCATGATATCACAGGTCATGCTGGAAGGTGGACTTGATCCCACTATCCATGTGGGTGGAATGCTTGATGCCATCGGGGGCAATACAAGAATAGGCAGCAGTTCATGGTTTATAGCCGAAGCATGTGAATACAAGGACAGCTTCCTGAAAATCAGGCCGGCGCTTGCTGTGGTCCTGAATATTGAAGCCGACCATTTGGACTATTTCAGGGATGTCGACCATGTCCGGTCTTCATTCCAATCCTTCCTCTCCAATGTAAGAAACCCTGGAACCATAGTTTTGAACTATGATGATCCCCAGACCCGCCTGCTGTCCAAAACCCTCACAAGGCCTTTTATAAGCTATGGCCTGAACTCCGCGGACGCAGACTGGACCTGTGAGAATATATCCTTTGAAAACGGATGCGCCGACTTTACGGCATGCTATAAGAAATCGTCCTGGGGCAGGGTGAAACTCCAGGTGCCCGGTCTGCACAATGTTTCCAACGCCCTGGCCAGCATAGCCGCCTGCCATGCCATGGGCGTTCCCCGGACTTCGGTCATCAAAGGCCTGGAAAGCTATAAAGGAACCCACAGAAGGTTGGAAGACAAGGGTACGAGAAACGGCATCCGGGTCATGGACGACTATGCCCATCACCCGACAGAGATACAGGCTTCGCTTAGAGCCGCGAGGACCCTTGCGGCAGGCCATTTGATCTGTGTCTTCCAGCCCCATACCTATACCAGGTCTTATGAGCTTCTTGATGATTTCTCACGCGTGTTCGCCCTTGCGGACACAGTAGTAGTAACCGATATCTACGCTGCCAGGGAAAAGGATAGCGGACTTATCAATTCCCGTGCCGTAACCGAAGGTATCAACAAGAATACGGGGAATGCCGTATACATTTCTGATTTCGGCGACATCGTCCGTTTTCTCGAAGAAAACGCCCAGACCGGGGATCTGGTCATAACCATGGGAGCCGGTGATATTTACAGGGTGGGTGAGATGTACCTTTCCTGCGCAGGCTCACCATAGGCGTGTCACCAGTACCGTCATGTCATCCTGGGTTCCCCTGCCCCGCAGCGTTGACTCAGTGAGTATTATGTCTGCCATCTGCTGGGGATTCAACGTTTCGATGGATGCAATAAACTTCTGCAAGGTAGGCTGCCCGTTATTGCAAAACGCATGGGAAACCCCGTCGGATACCATGATCACAAAATCCCCCTCGGTAATTCTGTGTACGGCAGTATCTCCGCTTTCATCCACCTCCCCGTCCGGACCGGCGCCGGCTATCTCGCTGACTCCCGACATATTCCTGACGTACGATGGCGGAGCCCCCAGTTTATAAAATCTCAGGCTGCCATCCAGGAGGTTTATGGAGCACGCATCCAGGGTAGCAAGGGATTCCCTGTCACCCCTGATGCCGAGGTACATCTTTATAAGCTGAATGGCAAAGGCCATGTCCACTCCTTCGTCCATCAGGTACTCCAGCATCTGGATGGTGTTTTTGCTGTACCGCTCAGCCTTGCTGCCACTGCCCGTGCCATCGCTGATGGCGCTGATGTGAAAACCGGACCCGTTTATGAAGAAGGTAAAGCTGTCCCCGGATATGGATGAATTCTCCTTTGAGAGCCTGGCCACTCCTGTTATGGTCCGGTACCTGGGCTTATTCATGTATCTGAGAACTGAATGTCCCATTATATCCCGTCTCAACTCCCCAACCCTTACCATCTGGCTGCCCAGAAAGGCGCTTACCGTACTGTCCAGCAAATCCATGTCAATCCTGTGGATTCCCTCACAGACCAGGTCGGCTGAGATCCTGGAACCGCTGTCCGAGCCAATCCTGATATCTGCGACAGGTATACCAAGGCCTGCCGCGGTCTCAAGAAAGCTCTCTTCTATTTCATAATCCCTGCTCCTGCGTTCCGCAATGGATCTTGCAATACTCATAATATTTCCCGAAATGATGCCGGCCTGCTCGGCAATGCGTTCCCGTGCCTCATTGAGCCTGGCCCGCCAGAGTTTTTCGGCCTTATATATGGTAAATGCTCTGCCCAGGCTTTCAACGAACTTATCATTCCTTGTACAGGCTGTGCGGAACCACGCGGGTATCTCCAAAAGCCCTGTTTCATCGGTTTTCAGGTCGGAGAGAGCCTTTTCCACCAGCTTATACGTCCTGATAAAATTGGTCCCCCAGCATCTCTCGCACAGGGGACATCGCCTGCAGACCTTGTCGGCAACAGTTTCCATAACTGCTTCTGCCATAGTTCTCTCATTATCGGTTTCATCGTTCAAGAACTCCCGGAGGCTCCTGGAAACCCTTGAAATGGCCTTGCCCAGGATATAGAGCCTGTCGGCGGCTTCCAGGGATGCCCGTTTCCCGGCCTCGTCCTCCAAAACCTTTCGGGTTACCGGGCCAGCCAGGTATTCTGACATGTATTTCAGGGCTTTTTGGGGGATAAAAAGGAACAGGGCGCCCGAAACCATGACGCTGTAGTATCCTGCAATCATATCACCATTCAATATGGAAAGCCCGGTAAAAAGGAGGATAATCGCCATCCAAAGGCCTGTCGAGAATACTCTCCTTTTAAACGGCAGCCCGGCCGCCGCGCCGGCCAGGGCATACAAACCCGGCAGTTCCAGGGAGCCTGGAATCCGGTACATGGTCAGCAAAAACCCTACGCAGGCGCCCAGGCAGGCACCATAAGCGCTTCCTTTACTTTTCGCGAAGACAAGAACCAGCAGGCCAGCCATGATACTGCTCAGATCAAGTTGGCTTATGGACAGGTCTTTCAGGCTGATTACAACCAGGCATACCAATATAGCCTTGGCCGCTGTCAGCCTGCCACTCCGGGCATACTGCCCCGGCCTTATGTCATCCCGTTGCACCAGTGCCGGCTGTAAAAGTACAGAAGCCGAGAATGCGAAAGCAGAGCATAACAGGGAGGCAACAATATCGTACACATGGAACCCCTGCACAGCGCCTTTAACAAGCCCGGTAACAAGAACAGTCATCCCCAGGGTCACCGAACGGTTCAGGGATGAGGGCTTCGTATTGCCGCTTATCCTCTGGAAATGTAATGCCAGTTCAAATATCAAAACGGCGGCCAATTGGCGAATCGCCTCATAGGGACCGGAGTAGACGAGATTCCCCATCAGCAATGCCAAGGCAGCCAGCACCTTCGCGGGTCCGGTAAACCGGGCAGCGCAGTACAGGGACAGGCCGAAAGGCCTTAGCACTTCAAACATGCTGGCTCTCGTAAACAGGAAGCATAGAATGATTTCAGCAAGCTGAAAAAGGGTGATCTTTTCAAACCAGGACAGAAAAGCCCTCAGGCCATGTTTCCCCATCTTTATTTCCGATGTATCCATCCGTATCCTCCGTTTCTCCTCATTTGTAAAAAGCTGATGGGCGGCTTCCCTTTGTTCTTTCCGCGTATATTTTCCTGCTGTGCCCATAATGCCGGGGAGCGCTCAGCAAGCCGCGCACGATTAATTATATGCGCCTGGACGAGGTTTTAGCATTATTGGCGGATACAAGGGAAATAACAGAATGGAGGTTAGGTGAGAGGTGGGAGATTAGAAGTTAGAGGTATAGGTTGGAGATACGATTGTCACAGTGAGAGAAGCGCGGCATTCTGATGAGATTGCCCGTCACTGCGTTCCCCGGAATGACAGGAAAGGGCGGCCTGCTCGCAATGACAGGACAGGAATTCGTTCTGCTCGCAATGACATAATGGGATTTGTTATGATACTGTGGGTAAGATCTACCGCATCATTTCATCCAGGTCGATTTTATCCACATCTTCAGGCATAATGGTCACCAGTTCCTCGTCGGTCACGTTTTCCCTGCCGGCAATCCTGTCGGCGTGTATGGTCAGCAGCTTTTCAAACAGGTTGCGGACCGTCCTGGCGTTGGCGAAGCTGTCGCTTCGTGACTCGTAGAGGGTTTTGAGCATACAGCTCACTTTCTTCCTGGCCTCGTCGGTTGTTTTATACCCGTTCTTCTCGCACATCCGGTCGAATATGGCCATGAGCTCTTCAGGAGAATAATCATCAAAGTTGATATACTTGTTGAAGCGGGATTCCAGCCCCGGATTGGAGTCGAGGAATTCCTCCATCTTGTCGGGGTACCCTGCCACGATGACAATAAGGTCGTCCCTGTGGTCCTCCATGGCCTTGATAAGGGTGTCCACAGCCTCGTACCCGAAATCGTTCTCGCTCCGGCGGGATACCAGGGAATACGCCTCATCGATAAAAAGCACCCCGCCCAGGGCTTCCTTTACAACTTCCATCACCTGGGGAGCCGTCTGCCCGACATACTTGGCCACCAACTGTGAGCGGTCCACCTCCACCAGGTGCCCCTTGGACAGTACGCCGATCTCGCGGTAGATTCCCGCAAGAAGGCGGGCAACCGTCGTTTTGCCGGTCCCGGGGTTCCCCGTAAAGACCAGGTGCAGGGACATATCCACCTCCGGCAGGCCCCTCTCCTTGCGCATCTTCATAATCTTCACCATGTTGGTCAGGGATTTGACATCATCCTTGACCTTCTGCAGACCTACCAACCCGTTTAATTCAGCCATGAGCTCATCAAGGCTTTTTTGGGGCGCGGTATCCTCTATTTCCTCGTCCCTTGGCATCCCTTCCCCGGTACTGTATTGAACAGGAGGCTCCTGATCCCGGCCGGACTGCCCGCTGTCTTCCACAGCCGGCGTTCTGTTCCTGGTATAAATATCGTCATAAACGCTGCCAAGCCTGCCCAGCGGATTGCGCTTTAAGACGCCATCCATCTCCTCAAGAAGCTTATTCAAATCATCATAATCCATTTTTGATTTATTCGGATCGTCCATGGTTCTTCATACCTCTCAGATCAGCATAAAGGGGGTATCATCGGGGATGAATATACCGCGTATATACTTTATGGGTTCAGCTTGTAAAGATCTATATCCCGTATTGATGATACCACAAAATCAGCGCTGCTTGTATCCTGCTTTCCTGAATTCGGATTGAGAAAAGCAATCACCCGCATCCCGGCGCCCCTGGCCGCCTTCATGCCAAGTTCCGCGTCCTCGACGGCAACGCAAAACCTTGGTTCGATACCTAATAGATCCGCCGCTTTCAGATATATCTCCGGATCGGGTTTGCTCCGGGTGATGTCGTCGGCTGTCACCACCACATTAAAATAGGGCATCAGCCCGGTACTGTTCAGTATATGCTCCGCAAGGAATTTTGGAGATGAGGTGGCCAGTGCTATCTTAAGGCCGCTGCCGGCGGCTTTCTTAACCAATTCCTCAATCCCGTCGATGAGCTCAATCCGCTCCTGGAAAAAGTGTCTTTTCTTGTATTCCTGGTGTCTTTCCAGGATCTCTTCCACCGTTGCGTCCAGGTTATGTCTTTCCTTCAGTGTAGACCACATGGCCTGGTTTGTAACGCCGATAAACTCATGGATTTCATATTCTTTCGGTTCCCCTCCGAAGCTTCTCAAAACCTCAACCGCAATCTCGCAGTGGATAGGTTCGCTGTCTATAATCACACCGTCCATGTCGAAAACTACAGCCTTGATCATAGAATCTCCTTTCTTAATCTATCTTTTTAAGCCTGGCGAAGCTTTCCATAAGCCTTTTCAGACCGTAATCGTCAAATTCTATATCCAAACGGTGATCACCGCTTTCCGGCACCTTTTTTACCACCGTGCCGGTTCCAAACTTCTTGTGTATCACTCGGTCTCCCACGTCCACACTTCCGGCGTCTCCCTGGGAAGCCCTGTTGAATGCCCTTATCCTGCTTTTCAGGTCGCTCAGGTCCACCCGTTTGGCCTGGTTTTCGGGCCAGCCGCCCGAAGCCGCTCTTTGCTTCCCGGTATAATGACCGCTGTTTTTTGTAAGGGAAGCCGGTATTTCTTCAACAAACCTGGATACACGGTTGTAGGAGGTGCTTCCAAAAAGCATGCGGCACCTGGCGTTTGTCAGGTATATCTCTTCCCGGGCACGGGTGATTCCCACATAGCAAAGCCGCCTCTCCTCTTCCAGCCTGTCTTCCTCCATGAGAGATTGGTAGCTGGGGAAAACCCCCTCTTCCATGCCCGCGATGAACACAACAGGGAATTCCAGGCCCTTGGCGCTGTGGAGTGTCATGAGGACCACCCTGTCCCCAACCTCCTCGGTATCATCAATATCAGCCACCAGTGAGATATGGGCCAAAAAATCTTCCAGGGTAGGGGTTTCCTCGGTATAGAGCGCAAACTCCCGCGCCACTGATATAAACTCCTTTATATTTTCTTTACGGGTTATCGCCTCATCGGTCTGCTCCTTTTCCAGTTCCCTGATAATTCCGCTCCTGTCCAACATGAGTTCTATGAACTCGACCAGTTCTTCCTCCCGGGATTCAGCCTTCATTTCCTCAACGAACCTGCAGAAGTTAAGCAGGTTTTTGGAAGCCCTCCCAAGCTCCGGATAGTCTTCGGCATGAGATGCTACCCGATACATGCTGAAACCCTGACGGGAAGCCAGAGACTCGACTCTATCCAGTGTGACTTTCCCGATCCCTCGCCTTGGGACATTGATGGCCCGCCTAAAGCTGATATCGTCATCGGAGTTCTGGATCAGGCGAAGCCAGGCTATAACATCCTTGATCTCTTTCCGGGCATAGAACTTCAATCCGCCGTAAATCTTGTATGGTATTCCCAGCCTCATGAAAGCCTCCTCAAACACGCGGGACTGGGCATTGATCCTGTAAAGAAGGGCTATATCATTATAGCTCCTGCCTGACGCCTGAAGGGAACGTATGATATCGGCTATGTAATATGCTTCATCGCGCTCATCGGCAGCTTCGTATCGATTCACCAGGCTGCCCTGCGGATTTTCGGTCCAGAGCCTCTTCTGCTTTCTTCCCATGTTGTTCTGGATCACATGGTTGGCGGCCTCCAGGATGTTTTTAGTGGACCGGTAATTCTGCTCCAGCTTTATGACCCGGCAGGGCCTGAAATCCTTTTCAAAATCCAGGATGTTGCGCAAATTGGCGCCTCTCCAGCCATAGATCATCTGGTCGTCATCGCCCACCACGCAGATGTTGCCATGCGCCGATGCCAGCATCCTGACCAGCATATACTGCGCCGTATTGGTGTCCTGGTATTCATCCACATGGATATAGCGGAATTTCCACGCATAGTGGTCCAGCACCTCGGGAAACTCGGAAAGGATCCGTATTGCAAAAAGGATGATATCGTCAAAGTCCAGCGCGTTGTTGGCTTTGAGCTTTCTCTGGTAGAGATCGTAAACCTGCGCTATCTTGCCAAGGCGATAGTCTGAAGCATACATTTTTTGAAACTGTGAGGGACTGATGAGTTCATCCTTGGCATGGCCGATTGTATGAAGCACCGAGCTGGGGGGGAAATTCTTCTCGTTGAAGCCAAGCTGCTCCAGGCAGCCCTTAACCATGGCCTTCTGGTCATCAACGTCATAGATCACAAAGCTTTTGTCAAAACCCAGCCTCTCTATCTCCCGCCTCAGGATCCTGACGCAGCAGGCATGGAAAGTTCCCACCCACAGGTCGTTGCCCTCGGACCCAATGAGCTTTTCCAGCCTCTCTTTCATCTCACGAGCAGCCTTGTTGGTAAAGGTGATGGCCAGTATGTTCCAGGGCCGCACTCCCATCTCTTCCACAAGATAAGCTATCCTGTGGGTCAGAACGCGGGTTTTCCCCGATCCGGCTCCCGCCAGGACCAATAGCGGTCCTTCGGTGTGCAAAACCGCCTCTCTCTGCTGTTGGTTAAGGTTCTCCAAAATCACTGCAGGTTACCTCCGTATAGATGCGGATGGACAAATACCCCCTAACCGGTATTATATTATAAAACGCCGCTGTAAATCAAACATTTGTTCGAAAAAGCGCTGTTCCCGGTTGCATCTTTGATCATTCCAGTATAGCATCAGACACTTCATTAATAAAGTCTGGTTATTCAGCTATGTCTTTAGAAATAAAACAGATGCCATGCGTATGAACAGGGGAATTGCGGATATGTAAAGGAGCTGTCATACGACAACTCCTTTATCGATTTATTGGATAAAAGGTGGTATTTAATCTGCTTCCTTTATTTGCTCCGATATTTGCTACGATGTATAGATGTCTGCTGCTGTATCATATCCTCCAATCCAACTGATTATTGCTCCAGATGGCGGCCAAGGAAGTTCGCGGCCGACTGGACAAGCTTTGTTTCAACCTCGCCCATTTTTACCTTGGGATCGGCTGACATCATTAAAACCGCGCCTATGGCATCCCCCTCGGAAATAATGGGAGAAATCACATGACAGGTGTACTTGGCGTTTCCTTTTTCGTCTGTGATCACTGGGACCTTCGCGCCGTCGGGGGTATTTGCCACAAAGGTGTCCCTGTTTTCAATAATCTTCTCAATATCCGGACTCAACGGTTTTTCAAGCAGGTCCTTCCTGGAACCTCCCGATACGGCTATGATGGAGTCACGGTCGGCAACTGCGATAATATGGCCGCTTGTATTATGAAGGGATTCCGCATAGGCTTCGGCAAAATCACTCAGTTCACCTATGGGCGAGTACTTTTTCAGTATGACTTCTCCTTCCCGGTCTGTGTAGATTTCCAGAGGGTCTCCTTCTCTGATTCTCAGGGTACGTCTGATCTCTTTTGGTATGACTACCCGGCCCAGATCGTCTATTCTCCTTACAATGCCGGTTGCTTTCAAGTTATTTGCCTCCTTTCATGCAAGCTGTCAGAATATCATCATTCATAGTATTGGATTAATTCCTTATTTTATGCAGGCATGAAAAAAGAGGTTCTATAATAAATGTTGGG
>LSQX01037690.1_pt1 | contig 83729 bp, 45 predicted proteins | sample 654561 | NCBI WGS metagenome assembly LSQX01 (sample SAMN04489861, study PRJNA283612) | anaerobic digester metagenome | isolation source: 4 biogas reactors fed with cattle manure at either 37C or 55C with and... | place: Denmark: Kongens Lyngby | collected 2014 | reverse complement strand
AAGGTCCGTCCACCATCGGTGGAGACGCGGTAACGGAGGTAATACCAGTACCACTGCCAGCGTGGCTCGTGTGCATGCGGATCCTTGTCGGGGGTGTCCATCGAGTTGAGTAGCAGCAGCACGTTGCCATTCACCGGGTCGAGCCAGGGCGCGTGCGGCGAACGGCGGTAGCCGTAGGGGAGTTTGGCGTCGAAGTCTGGACGGATCTCTAACGGTTCCCAGGTGCGGCCGCCATCGGGCGAATAGCCACCGAGCTTCATCATCTCCCGCCCGGCAGGCGTCTGGTAGATCGCCCCCGACAGCGGCGACATGCTCTCCAGCATGGCCTTGCTCTTGAGCGTCAGCTTGCCCGTCTCGGCGCCCAGCGCTGGAAGCGGCAACTGTGCCCCGGCCAGAGCAAGCGCGCCAACCGCGACCAGCGCCGCGGCCTGGCCGCGCATCGCGCTCCTTGGATTGGCCCTGCCTCGATTGCCGCACCAAGCGCCGCGGGATCGCCTCGTCTGGCATGCCGCAAAGTCGTCGTTCACGACAGTCGGTCTCTGGTCTGGCATCAGGCACTCCATAATCGCAGAATGGATCGTCCGCAAATCTTGCACGAAAGACCATCTCGATTTGCCATGAGCCTAACGCAGCCTTTGCCTCCCGTACAAGGGGATGGCGAATCGGGAGGTCTTTCGGCCGAAGACCATGGGCAGCGGGCCGGTGATGATTTCTGCCGGCTGCTCCAGCGCCGGACGGTTCGCTTTCACACCCGTTGCCAACCGGAGGCCCCGGCCGGGGAGTTCCTCGCTCAAGTTTGAGGAAAACTCGAGTTCCGGCGCGGCGCCTTTTGTTTGGGCGGTCGCGCGGTTAATATGGCCACGCTATGGATGCAGAAAGTCAGCTCGGAATCTGGTCGGTCGTGCCTCCGATTGTGGCCGTGGTGCTCGCCTTCGTCACACGCGAGGCGATCCTCGCGCTGTTGGCCGCTTGCCTTGCGGGCCTGTATATCGCCGGGAATGGGCTGTGGGGGCTTCCTGCCCTGTTTCAAAGGGCGCTTGGGACTCCCGACTTCATCTGGGTGGTGCTCGTCGAGGTCTGCATCGGCATTCTCGTGGCCTTTTTTCTCACAACCGCGTCGACCCAGCGTTTCGGTGAGCTCGCCGGGCGGCATCTGCGTTCCGCCAGACACGTCCAGGTTTTCGGCTGGCTGCTCGGCACAATCATCTTCTTCAGCGATTACTTCTCTCCGCTGCTAACCGGTCCGGTGATGCGCCCGTTGACGGATCGGGCCAGGGTCTCGCGGGAGAAGTTGGCGTATATCTGCGATTCGACGTCCGCTCCGACGTGCATCCTGGTGCCGCTCAGCGCGTGGGGCGTGTTCATTTCGGGCCTCCTGGTGGGGCACGGGCCGGTCATGGACAACACGGCGGCGATGAGTCTGTATATCAAGTCGGTGTTTTTCGATTTCTACGCCATCTTGGCGGTCGGCATGGTGCTGCTGTTCGCCCTTGGGGCGATCCCCGAATTCGGACCGATGCGCAAAGCCGAACGGCGGGCGCGGAGCGAAGGCAAAGTCCTCGCCGACGGGGCGCGGCCGATGATGTCGGCCGAGTTGGCCGAGATGCAGCCGGCCGAACAGATTCGGACCCCGAGGCTGTTCTGGAATTTCTTTCTGCCGCTGACGCTCGTCGTGTCGATCGCGCTGGGCAGCTTCCTACTCAGCGGCAAGGCGATGATCCTCGAGGCCTTCATGTCGGCCGTCCTGCTGTTGGCAATAGCGCTCTGGGTCCAGAAAGTCCCCTTGGGTAGCATCGTCGGCGTCGCCATTCAAGGGATCAAGGGAGTCGTGCCCGCGATGCTCCTCTTGGCGCTGGCCTACACGCTGAATACCCTGAGCCGGGAGTTGGGGACGGCAATCTACGTCGTGGAAGTCACCCGCGGCTGGTTGACGCCGGGCCTCCTGCCAACCGCCGTCTTCCTTCTCTGCGCGATCGTCTCGTTCTCCACGGGCACCTCTTGGGGAACGTATGCGATCGTGATCCCGATCGCCGTCCCCCTGGCGTTCGAGTTCAGCGGCGGCGAGGTAGACAGACTCGTGCTTGCCACGGTTGCCGCGGTCGCCGGGGGCGGAGTGTTTGGCGACCACTGCTCCCCCCTGTCGGACACCACGATTCTCTCCTCCTTCGGGGCCGCGTGCGACCACATGGACCACGTCAGGACCCAGTTGCCTTACGCCCTCGTGGCCGCCGGGATTTCCGTGGGGTTGTATCTCCTGCTGGGGACGGTCTAGGCCGGGGCGGGATGCCGGCGCCACCCGTTGCCGGCCGGTTGCCGTGCCGAACCCGGCGGGGCGTGTTCTCCGGCGGCTCCCCCGCCGTCTCGACTGCGCGGTCTCCAAGTTGCCCGCGGTTCCGTCATTCGGCGTTCCACGCGCCGCGCGCCGCATCCAGCAGCGACTTCAGGCGCTGCCGGATCTCGGCGTACTCCGCATGCTCCGCCACGTTCTGGTTCTCCTGGGGATCCTTCTCCAGATCGAACAACCCGACCCCCTGAAGCTTGCCGCGGCCGCCGCGGGCGCGGATTTCCATGTAGCGGTAGCGCTGCGTTCGCACGGCATCGCCTCCGCCGTGGCGCGTGATGACGGCCTGCTTGTGCTCGGCATCCACATCGGCCAGCAAGCCGCGGAGGCTCCTGCCCTGCAGGTGTTCCGGTTTCGGCAGGCCAGCCAGATCGCACAATGTCGGGTAGATGTCGACGTACTCCACGATTCGCCGGCAGACCCGCCCGCCGCGGACGCCGGGCGCCGCGATCAGCAGCGGCGCCCGCGAGGCGACCTCGAAATTCGTGTGCTTGCACCAGAAGCCATGTTCGCCGAGCTGCCAGCCGTGGTCGCCCCAGAGGACGATGATCGTGCGGTCCGCCACGCCGAGCCGCTCCAACTCGTCGAGCAACCGGCCCACCTGGGCGTCGACCAGGCTGACGCAGGCGCGATAGCCGCGGATCAGCTGCCGGGCGGTTTCGTCGGAGACCGGTCCCTGCCGGGGAATCCCATCGTACGCCCGCAGTTCGCCCCAGGTGTAGTTGAACGCCTGGGGCAGGCCGCGGGGGAAGAACATGTTGCCGGGGAGCACGGCGCTGCCGGCCGGATACAGGTCCCAGTATTTCTTCGGAGCAACGAACGGCAGGTGGGGGCGATAGAATCCGCAAGCCAGGAAGAACGGTTTGTCTTGTTGCGCCAGCAGCCGCAGGTCGCCGAGCGTCTTGTCGCAGATCAAGTGATCCGGATAGACCGCGTCCGGCTCATCCGCCTCCTCATAGGCCGGCCCGCGGGCGTTGCCACCGGCGGCCAGCTTGCGGTCGGCGGCCAGTTTGCGATTCTCTTCGAGGGCCCACCAGATGCTCGACTTGTCCGGCCGCCACGAGGGCTGGCACCAGGCCTCCGCGTCGTCTCCCCGGTGGTGGTAGACCTTCCCGTTACTGGCCGTGTGATATCCGCCCTGCTTGAAGACCATCGGCAGGGAGGGGACATCCGGCGCATCCTTCTCGGCCCAGGTCAGATACGATGTGAACCGGGTCGGCGTCGGCCGGAGCCCCTTCATCAGACTCGCCCGAGACGCGCCGCAGACGGCGATATTGCAGTAGGCCCGTTCGAACCGTACGCCGCGCTCGGCGAGCCGATCAAGGTTCGGTGTGACCATCTTCTCCGCGCCCAAACAGGTCATCTCCGGCCGCAGGTCGTCGACGGCGAGGAACAGCACGTTTGGCCGCTCGGCCGCTCGTGCATCGGCCGCGGCAGACAGCAGGAGAAGCAACAGGGGGGCGAACAATCCGCATCGATCGTACCGAGACATGACAGCCTTCTCTTGCCGGCAATGCCGGGTTCAGGTTGCTGGCCGCTCGCTGGCCTTCTTCAGTTTCGGCCGCGGGCGTTGCTTCCCCTTCTTGACCTCCGCCTGGAGAACGGCGACCGCCTTGTCGAGCTGGCGGTCGACGCCCCGGGGCATGTCGCAGGGGCTGGGCCAGACGATTACGTCGGGGCGGGCGCCGTTCAGCTCCATGTCCTCGCCGGTCTTCAGCAAGAACCAGCCGCGGTAGGGAAGCCGCAGCTTGCCCAGGTCCATGATCGCCACGGCGCCCGTGCTGACCACCGCGCCGGCCGTCGGGGCGCCCACGAGCTTACCGCGGCCGAGGGTCTTGATCGCGTGCGAGAAGATCTCGGCGTTGGAGAAGCTGTACTGGTTGCAGAGGACGACGATCGGTTTGTTCCAGGTGGCGTAGACGTGCCGGTCCTGCGGATAGCCGGGCGGGCCGCCGCGCGGAACCGTGATCGCGTGAACCGGTTGGGTCAGGGCCGTCAGCAGGTGATCGGTCGTCGAGCCGCCGCCGTTCTCGCGGACGTCGATCACCAGCCCGTCTTTGCCCGCTCCCGCGTCGTAGAGCTCGTGTTCGAAGCGATAGAAGCTCCCCATGTCCATCGCCCGGATGTGGAGGTAGCCCAGCTTTCCGCCGGACGCCTTGGCCACTGCCTCGCGGTTCCGCTTGACCCACGACTCGTAGAGCAGCGATCGGGCGGCGCCGTAGGTGATCGGGCGAAGCGTCACCTGGCGATCCGCGCCCTCGGCGTTGCGGACGGTCAGGCACACGTCGCGGTCGAGCCGGCCGTTGGCCGCTTCAGCCAGGTCGATCGCCGGGTCGACCGGCCGGCCGTCGATGGCGACGACGATTTCGCCGGCGAGAATCCGGCTCTTCACCTGGTCGGCCGGGCTGCCGCTGATCACGTCGCGGACCTTCAGGCCCGGGCCCCGGTAGCCCGCGTCGAAGCGCAGTCCGAAGTGGGGCGTGACCTCGCTCCAGCCGGCCTTCGGCGCCGGCTGGCTCGGCGGCCTGGACAGGAATCCAAGGTGCGATCCATTCAGTTCGCCCAGCATCAGGCTGACCACTTCGCCGAACCCGGTGCCGTCGACGGCCTCGCGGGCCGCCTCGCGATACTTGCGGCGGATTTCGTCCCAGTTGCGGTGATTCAACGCGCCGTCGTAGTAGGAGTCGCGCATCGTTCGCCAACAGAGGTCGAAGGCGGCCGCGAACCGGGCGGGCAGGTCGACCTGCTGGTAGGCCGCGAAGTTGAACGCGGCCGACTTGCCGTCGGCCGAGAGGCTGCCGGGCACCCCGTCGACGCGCCAGAGAATCTGGTTGCCGCGGCTGATCCAGCGGGCGTTGTCGCCCGACTTGGTGCTGAGCAGCTTGGGCGTCAGCTCCGTCGGCGGCGAGATCGTATAGGTGCCCTGCCGGCCGTTGATCTTGGCGGTGAAGGCCAGCTTCTTCGAATCGTGGGACCAGAACAGGCGCTCCTCGGAGGTGTCGCTGATCGCGACGCGGCGGATGCGATCGTGGATGCCGTCGAAGTCGATCCGCACCACGGGCAGCCGCTTCTCCTGGCTGGCCGCGGGCGGCCGGCCCTCCTCCGCCTTCTCGTCCCGCTTGTCCTCCGCGGCCGGCTGCTTGCCGCCGCCGGTCTTCTCGTCCGCTTTCCGGTCCGCTGGTTTCGTTGCCGGCGGCTGCCCGCCCGGCTTGCCTCGCGCCTTTTCGATCTTCTCGACGGCCGCGCGAAGCTTGCGGTCGCGCGAGGTCGTTTCGGCTTCTTCCCTGGCGAGGTAGACGAAATGGATGTCGGTCTCCGTCGCGAGACGCCGCCCCGTGAAGGCAATCGCCTTGCCGTCGGGCGACCAGACGGGATGGCCGTCGTTGTCGGGATGGCGGGAGAGGTTGAACGGCTCCCGGCGCCCATCGATCGGCCAGATCCACACGTCCCGGTTGAACTGGTCGTCCGGCAGGGCGCAGACAAGCCACTTGCCATCCGGCGACCAGTCGAACTCGGGCCGGCTCCACGACTCGAACAGCCGGCGCTCGCCGGCGCCGTCCGTGCCGATCAGCCAGAGGTCGCCGCGGCCGCGAACGAACGCCAGCTCCGTGCCGGCCGGACTGACGCGCAGGTCCCGTTCGACGTCCACGTTGTTCGTCAGCCGAGTCAGTCGGAATTCGTCGTTCTGCCACCAATATCGAGCATTGTCGGCACGTTCGGCCTTCCACAGATCGCTCTGGCCCCCCGCGTCGCTGGCGAACAGGATCGACTTGCCGTCAGGCGCAAAGGCGGGATCGCGTTCTTCCTCGGGCGTGCAGGTCACCTGGCGCGGCTCGCGCAACTCGGTGTCCATCACCCACACGTCGCCGCCGGCGATCATCGCGATCTCCAGGCCGTCGTCGCTGAAGGCCACGTGTTCGGCCTTGTCGAGCCTGCGCCGCTGCGTCTTGTCGGCGACCAGATCCGCCCGGACGGCGATGTCCAGCCGCGTTGGCGCCTGGTCGGTTTCGGGCCGGAATCGGTAGAGATCGAAGAGGTGGCGGAAGACGATCGTCTTTCCATCGCCCGCAATGCAGGGCATGACGACGGAATCGTCGTCGAAGTGCGTGAGCTGCTTCGCCTGACCGCCCCCGATCGCACGGCGGCAGAGATTGAACGCGCCGCTCCGCCCACTCACGTAGTAGAACCGATTTCCGTCCGGCGCCCACAAGGGGAATCGCGCCCCGGTCGGCTCGTCGACGAGCTTCTGGAACTTCTTCGTGCCGATCTCGTGGAGCCAGATCTGGCTGGCCTGGCTGCCGCGATAACCTTTCCGCCACCAGGCGACCCCCTCGCGAGTGAAGAGGAGCCGTTTCCCATCGGGGGAGAGCGAACCGTTGCGCCCGTAGTCATCGAACAGGAGTTGCTCGCTGCCGCGCTTTTCCACGCCGATGCGAAAGAAACGCTCCTCGTGTTTCCAGAAGTGATCGCGGCCGGCGTTGACCAGCAGCGAGGCGCTGTCCGGGTACCAGGCCTGCACGCGGCAGCCTTCGCTGTGGGAGGTGAGTTGCCTGGGCGCTCCGCCGGCCGCCGCCACGACGTAGGCGTGCTGGGCGCCCTGGCGGTCGCTGGTGAAGGCGATCGCCTGGCCGTCGGGCGAGAAGACCGGGCCGGAATCGCGGCCTTCGTGCAGCGTCAAGGGCCGGGCCAGCCCGCCCGCCGAATCGACGCTCCAGATGTCGCCCCGCCAGGAGAAGGCGAGCTTCGTGCCGTCGGGCGAGAGAGTGGGCGACGAGGCCAGGCGAACCTTTTCCTCGGCCGAAACGCTGCTCGCGCAAACGGCGGCCCAGAGAACCAGGACCGCAACAATCCCATGGGCTCTACGCATTCCGATGCCTCGCTCAACGACTTGCCGGGGCGCACGGATCAAGGCGGTCGTTCTCGCCGACCTGCTTCTATCCTAGTTGGCGCAGCCGACGGCCGCAAATCCGCCGACCTGCCCGACCTGCCCGACCTGCCCGACGTTCCAGGCGGACCCCGGCCGCGCGGCCTAAGGCCATAATGCCTTCAAGACATCGACGGACCATTCGACAAGTCTTTCGCCGCCTTCCGGACCCACTTCCCGGCTTCCGCTCGTCGCCCCGTAGCCGCCGCTCGCCATTGCCCGGGCTGAGGGCAGATACGATCCAGGGCCGGCCAGTTGCACGACAAATGTCTGGATCGCCGGGCTCCGCCCCTTGATTTGAATCCCGTAGTCGAGAAATAGTTCGAACGGGTTGGTTACGACCGCGACGTCCCCGAGCCGCAGCGCGTGCACCTCGACCGCCAGGTTCGGGTCGTCCGCTTGCGGCTTCAGGCGGGGCAATTCCAGGATTTCGACACGGTGCGCAAACACGGGGCTCCACTCGATTTCGGACCGGATCAGCGGCAGCACCTTGTCCGCGGCATCGGCGATTCGCACGGCGATCTCCTGCCGCGCCGTGCGGCCCGCAAGCCGCGCCATGCGGCGCTCTGCCGCCGCCCCGACCGGCTGGTCGTCGTCTTGGTCGCCGGCCGCGCTGACCTGCGGCAGCACGAACAGGCCATCGCCGAACCGGCGGCGCAGTTCCGCCCGCGTCTCGTGCCAGAAATCCGCGCTGACCCGGCGCCCGGAAGTCTCCGCCTGGGCCGTGCAGGCGAGATTGACAACCAGGCCCGACAGCGCGCCATCCGGCAGGTATGTCGCCAGGAATTGCACCGAATGATCTTCGTAGCCCTGGATATGGCTGAAGTCGGGCGTATCGGTTCGGCCATACATCTTGCCTTTGCCGTCGCGGTCGACGGTCAGGCGGTTGTGCCCGACGACGGCATGTCCCAACCCGAAGGCCATGCCGCCCGCGGCGCGGCCCGTCCAGGCCGTCTTCACCGCCTCGGCGATCCGCCCGCAGGCAAGGTCCACGTACTCGCGGCCAGTCATCGGCTGCATGGCCTCCCGCGCGCGGCGGAATGCTTCGTCATTATGCCTGCGCCAGATATAGGGTTCGTCGGTCTGCACATAATCCGGCTGGTATCGAGGGCGTGTGTAGTGAAAGGGCGCGGTATGGGCATGCGTGGCGAAGAAGAACACGGCTTCGGGCGGCAGTTCCGGCAACTCTTCCCGCAGACGCCCCCTGACCCCGTCGCGGATGCATTCCGAAGCCGACAGCAGATCGAGACTGACCAAGACCGCGATCCCCGGCTGGCCGGGCGCTACGGACTCCAGCGCCAGGACGGTGGCCTTGAGCGGGTCCTTGACCGCGTCGGCGATCCGCACCGCGCTTCCCAGCCCGGTCAGTTGAACCGGCCTGTCCGGCGTGATGTCGGCCTCCGCCCAGCCGATCTTGAGCGCAGGGGCCGCAGATTGCTCCTTCTCCGCCTGAGACTGCGCGGCCAGGGCGGCCGGGGTCACGGCAAGCCATCCGATGATCAATCCAAGATTCCGCACGCTGCCAATATGCATCGGTCATCTCCTCTTCAGTGTCTGTCGCCAAGTGCCCCTTGCTCCCGCAGACAATCAGTGCTCCACCGCCACGGCCAAGGCAGCCGAGGGTGACGACCGATTGCCCCAAGCGTCCACAGCGCGGACGCGGTAGTAGACGGTCCGGCCGGCTTCGACGGCATCGTCGAACTGGGGCCCGGTTGGGCTGCCCAGGAGCGTCTCCGCTTCGGCCGGGAATGCCTCCGTCTCCGAGCGGTAGACATTGTAGTGCGACACGCCCTGCGGCGCGGCCACGGGGTTCCACACCAGTTTGACGGGCCGCCGCAGCTCCTTGGATGACGCGGAGGCCGCCTGCTCGTGTTCTCGAGTGGGCGGCACACGGCGGAGCCCTTCCGGAACCGCCGCCAGCTCCTCCGGCGCCTGGCCCCGGCTGCGGGGCGCAAAGGCCCGGTCGTTGGTGACGCAAATCTGGTCGATCGCAATTCCGGCGTCTTGCGTGGCGACCTCCAGTTCGACGGTGCCCGCGGCCAGCTCAACAGCGCCCCCATCAAGCGCAACCCACCGCCAGGAAAAACCTTCGATCGGAATCGTCCCCGCCTGCTTCCCGTCGATCCGGATCGTGAACGTGCCGCGCGCTGCCTCACCCGCCGGGGGCCAACCGGTCGTGTAGCTGACACGTTCCATCGCCGACATCCCGCGGACCCTGGCCAGAATCCGGACCGGTCCCGCCTCCGGGATGTCGACGGGCATCGTCACCGACCCGCCCAGCCCTTCCGACAAGCGCTGCTTGTAGACCAGGTCCGGGTCGGTGATCGCGACCGCATAGCCGTCGCCAGTCGCCGCGGGCTCAAAGAACGGCACCATCGGCTTGCCGATCCTTCCCGCAGCCGGCCGGTGGAAGTGTCGAAAGACGCCATTGCCGCCGACGCGCGCCTCGTTCGAGAACGCCCGGCTCTCCAGTCCGGAATACTCCACCGACGTCAGGACGTAGAATCCCCGCGCGCCCGGCGGCAATTCATACCGCGTCCCGGTCAGCAGCCCGCCGCCGACCCGTTCATAACCGCGCCCGCTTTCGCTGGAGCGGTACAGCCGGAACCCCTGGATTTCGGCATGGCGTCGAGGCTTCTCCCAGACCAGCGCCGCCGCGTCCTTGCGGAGGCGCAAGGGGGGCTCCGGATAGCGGGCCACCGCCACGTACAGATCGCCCCATTTCCGATCGGGGTGGTCGCCCGTCAGCATCGCGGAAAAGTAGGCCACCTTGGTGAAATCCGGGCTGAACCCGGGCGCCGGCCGGAACATCGGCTTGTGATAGGCGTCCGGATTCCAGCGGGTCTTGTAGCGGATCGCATAGTCGTGGAAGTTCGTCAAGGCGAGCGTCCACATCGTCGTGTGCTCCAGGTCGAGGATCACCAGCGGGGAAGCCGGTTCGGCGTGGCTCGCGACCACCGCGTAGTCCTGGTCCCGGCGGAATTCATGGGGCCAGCTGACCCGGTCGAACTTGGGAAACGTCCCGACATAACGGACCTCGCCGGTATCGGCGCAGTTGACGCTGACCGTGCTGCCTCCGGCAAAACTGCTGTGCATTCCCAGGGAGCTCATGTGGATCAGCCTGCCGTCTTCCAGCAGCAGAATCCCATTATCGCCCGACCACGGGAACCCCGCGGCAAGGTTCCACCAGTTCGCCGAGGGCTGCGGCGTCATGCCGGTTTGGCTCGAGACATACTCCGCCATCGCCGCCCGGGGGTGAAACACCACTTGCAGCAATCCGCGGTCATCGCCTTCGGTCAAGGGCAGGGCCCAGACTTGATACGGATTGGTGGGGTGGTCGGGGAAGTGGTCGCGGTTGATTTCAAAGAGAAAGTACCGGTTGCCCTCGCGGTCGACCGCGTCGCGCCAGTTGTCGCCGGCCTTCCCGCCGACACTCGACATGTCGGCGTGGAGCGTGTCTTCGCCGGGCCGCGAGGAGATGCTCCGCAGCGGGAACGTCTGAAACGGCTCTCCGGCAACGCTCGAGCGTCCGACCGACCGCTCGTCTTCCGCAAACCACACCAGCGTTTCGTGGGTGATCTGGCGGATATTCGGCCCCCGCCCCCCATACGTCGCAATCCCGGGAAAATGGACGATCCGCCATCCTTGACGGGAAGGCAACCCGATGCGATGGCTCGCGCCCGTGACGACGTTCTGGAGTTGGATTCCCTCAGGGCTTCGCGACGTGACGATCCAATCCGCCGGATCGGCCTCCGCGGGCAGCCGCTTCTGTTCCCAGGGGAACGGCCAGACGATTCCCCTCCAGGAGTCGTTCAGATACCGCGCTGAGCCGTCCGTGCGGAGCAGCCCCCGGGGCGGCCTGCGGAACCCGATATGCAGGTACTTGCCGTCGTGGCTGAAATTCGGGTGGCCGACATAGGTGTGGTCGACCTTGCCCTCCTGGGTCATCAACCAGAGCTCGGTCCCCAGGAAGGCGTCCTGAAAGACGACCTTCCCCCGCCGGCTCCAGGCGGGCGATCGGCTGAGCAGCTCCATCCGGTGCAAGGGAGCCACGGGCAGCGTCTCCGCCCACTGGCCGGGCAGCACCGTCTCCCCGAGCCGGACGAGCTCCACCCGCTTGACGGCGAGTCTGGCGGGCAGCCGCGACGCGTTTCCTGTCGCCGGGCGCGCCAGGTAGCGGAACCCGATCTGCGCCGCTCTCCGGCGGTCGTCGCTCGAGCGCGGAATGCAGAAGGGAAGCTCCACCCACGCGTACTCGTCGGATACGGCCACGGGCAGCCGCGCGCGCTCGGCGAACAGATGGATCTGGAAGATGTCCGTTTTCGCCAGCGCGCGGAACAGGTAATGGCCGGGAGCCAGGCTGGCGGTCTGCGAGAGGCCTTCGGGCCAGAAGAGGTTTTCGATCCGCAGCGCGCCGTCCTTGCCGTCGGCGGCGAGCCTGGCTTCCATCGGCCTGCTCCCTCCCACCAACTGCCAACCCGGCACGGCGCCGTTGACGACCGTCATGTCGGGATTGATCAACAGCCTGGCGTCGGCATCTTTCGGCGCCCCCGCCGAGGTCGCCGGCCGATACCCCAAGCCGACGCTGGGGCCGTTGTCTTTTACATACGACGACACGCAGTACTCGAATACGGAACGCCCGTCTTGCTGCCGCAACGCGATTTCGGCGGCGAGATAGAGCGTTTCCCCTCGAATCACGATGTTGCAGGCGCCGCGTCGGGCCCTGCCATCCGATTCAAAAACATCCAGCCTCGTGCTGGCATGATCCGGTTCGCCGTCGATCACCGTAAACATGTAATCCACGCCGTTGTGGACGCCCTCGTGTCTTCGTCCCGTCTTCTCGTCGCCGTCGGCCTTGACATAGACGTGAAATACATTACCACCTTTGCGGATCGGGCGCGTGAACTCGAATTTGAACACGCCCCGATCTCTCGCCAGCGGGAAATGCCAGATCGCGCGGACCGCGTTGAGTTCAGGATGCAGCCGCTCCTGCTCTTGCGCCTTGTCGTTCTTGCCGATCAGCGTCCAGCGGCAATCGTGCCCGGAATCCGTTCCCAAGAGGATTCTGAACTCGTCCGGCAGGTCATCGGCCGGCATTGTCTGCGCTATCTCTTGCGCCGCGCCGGCGGCGCCAGAGGCCAGCAGGACCGCAACAGCGGCGAACAGGGCAGGCCAAACACCCTTCGATTTCCTGCGCAACCCCCCCACGCATCGCGCTGTCCGGGCGGCCCGGCAAGATATCCCGTTTCTCCAGCGAATGCCGTCCATTGCTCTCTCCCATGGAAATCTTGGTCGTCCGATGTTGCGGGCAGAACCCGGCAACCTGAAAAATCGCCGGGCTATCGCGCCGAATCGCCCGCGGATGGTTCCCGTTGATCGCCGAAGACGTTGCCCCCCTTGAGGGCGGCATCCCGGACGCCGGCCACCCCTTCGCCCACCGGCGTGGTGCATTGGTCGAACAGGTTGTCGCGGCAGATGAAACGCGGCGTCTTCCCGAACGGGTCGGGCTGGAGCAGCAGGGCGACCGATCCAGGCCCGTCAAAACCCGTGAACCGGTTGCCCGTCACGCTGAACAGGCCGCGGATCGACACGGCGACATCCACCCCGGCCACCTCGCCGCGCGCCAGGAGATTGTCGCTGAAGACGGCGGTCGGCCCACCGAACACGTCCAGTTCGACCAGCCGGTCGCAATTGTTGATCACGTTATGGTGCAAATTCCAACTGAAACCCTGCGGTGAATAGACCGCGAACACCGCGCCTTGTTCAAGTTCGCCCTCCTGGCGGAGCCGGAACACGCCTTCGTCCGGATCGAAGGCCTCGATCTCGGGGCCGGGCAGGGCCTTTCCGCCCCGTAGCCAGGCCACCCGGCAGCCGCGATAGCCGTGGGTCCGGCGGCGCGGCCAGGGCAGCGGGCCGCCGGATGTGAACGTCCGCGCGTCGATCACCGCGTCGATCCTTCCGGTCCGCTTGCCCCCCTCCAGGCCGACCGCGCAGCCGCGGATGAGATTGTCGTGGACGAGGAGATTCCGCGCCGGCTCGGCCAGCACGATCCCCTTGGCGAGCGGATCGACCTCGCCGCGGACGTAGACCTGGTTGTCGCTCACGATCGTATCGTCGGCAGACACGCCGATGCCGACCCGCACCCGGGAATCGCCCCGCACGCAGGTCAGGTCGATCACGTTCCCGCTGATCACCGTGTTGGCTGCGGGCAAATGGCGGGCCTCGCCGGACCCGTTCGCTTCGATTGCCGAGGTGTTGAAGTTCACGAAGATATTGTCCCGGATGATCACCGGGGTCGAACCGTGGCAGGAACGGATGGCGCAGCCGCCGTAGACCATCTCCTGCTCGAACGTGTTGTCAGCCACGATGTGCTGGCCGGAGGGGAGAATGTCGAAGTTCGCCGCGCGGGAGCCGATGTTCCCCATCGCCACCGTGCCGGCGTTGCGGACGTAGTTGCCCACGAACTTCACAAACCGCGAGGCCCCCTCCCAGGTGCAACCGCCCACATTCTCGATCCGGCAGTAGAGCACTGCGGTGTTCTCCGCCATGTCGTTGTTGTTGAAGGCGTTGCGGGCGCAGTCCGAGACCGTGCAGTTGCGGTAGACGATCGACTTGGTGTACCGGGCCGGCTCCGCATTGCCCGAGCGGCTCGCGCTGGCCGAGTAGAAGCACTCGGCGGACATGCCGCTGGCGTGGCAGTTTTCGACGAGGAGCCGCTCCGGACTCTGGATTCCCACGGCATTGCAGTGCTTGATATAGAAGCCCCACATCCGCGGATAGCCCGGCAAGCGCAACGAGCCCATCTGCTTGCGTTCGGCGAAGCCGCTGAACCCGCGGAACCTCAGGTTGCGGAGCGTCACCGACGTGCCGCCCCGGACCGTGATGCACGCGCCGCTGCCGTTGCGGATGTCCAGGATCGTCCGCTCCTCGTTCTCGCCCTCCACGGTGATCCCGTCGGCATATCTCAGGCTGAGCCCTTGGGTCAGTCGATAGTGGCCAACGGGGATGAAGATGTTGCGGGCTTCGGCCACGGCGCGATCGAAGGCGGCTTGCAGTGGACCGCTGTCGGTATGCTGGACCGTGCACCCCTTGGCGGCGACCGGCGCGGGGTCGGCCAGCGTCGCCGTGTTCCCCTCGAGCTTCACGATCGTGCTCACGAGTTGGTCGCGCCCAGAGAAGGTGACCAGGCAGGGCGTCGCCCAGTCGCGCTCACCGAATTTCACCTCGACTCCGCCGCTGAGTTTCTGCCACCCGCCGCTGACCGGCAGCTTGCTCTCGTTCCAGGTCAGCGCCAGGTCGTCGCTCCAGCGAAAGGTGGGCGGCGTGGTCCCGGCGAAGTCCAGCAGGTACACGGTCCAATTGCCGAGACTGCCGTCGTAGCCGCGGACCTCCACCTGCCGCGCTTGCGGCGACGAGTCCCCGCCCCAGGTCTTTCCCATCTCCCAGATGTGCAGATCGCCGACGTGGGGGTTGCACTTGGAGACCGCCACCTGCTGCCCGACCTGGAAATCACCGGCATCCTCGAGCACAACGAGGTTTGAGCCGGCGACCGTCTCCGCCGCGGTCTCGAACTCCGAACCGCTGGCGCCAAACGCCCGCACGTCGACCGCCGTCTCCGACCTCGCGAACCGCTCGACACGCACGTCGTCCAGCTCCGCCTCGCTGCCGCCCGGCACCGCTACGACCAACGTGACTCGGGCAATTCCCTCGGGCAACCGATAGACGCCTTCGAGCGTGGCCCAAGCGCCGTTCCGCGCCGGCGCCGCCAACCCCTCGGCAAACGCTCGGTCCGCCTTCAGCCTGTTCTGGCTGTCATACTCATAGACTTTCAGCTCGACCGGGCCGCCCCGGTAGCGGAGTGTAACCTTGTACGTCAAGCCGGGCCGCAGTTGGGGACAATTCTGGGCCAGGTGGGCGGCCCGCGCGGCGCCGGCCGCAAGGCGCAGGAAGCGTTTGTCGGCGGCGACGCCCTCGACCACCTCCAGCGTTCCCGGGTACGCGGCGTTCAGCGTCCATGCCGCCGGGGCCTGAAGGTCGCTCTCGAGGACCCAGCTCCCCAGCTCGTTCCCCTTCGGCTGCGCGGCGAGGCGCTCGATCGCCTCGAAGCTCCCATTCTCGATCAGCCCCTTCTCTTCAGGCGGTTTCCCTTCGCCGGCCGCCGCCATCACCAGTCCCGCGGAGGACCATGCCAGGCACAGGCTGGCGACGGCCCGCCAGCCAAGACCGGCGGTTCCGCAGCCGGGAGAATTCTTGCCGCAGATTCTGGCCATTGCGACTTTTCCCCCTAGCGTGAACATAATGGACGCGAACCTGCCACCTCTCCATCCGGGGCCGCGGGCCCAGGAGCCGTGACGGGAGTAAAACTCCAGGTGTGCCAAGAGCTTAGCACGAATCCATGCCGTTCGCAAACTCTCATCAGGTTGTGGCCGTCCTCGCCAGACTCGTCCCGAGGCTTTGCGAAACCACCCTCCCGCGCGAGCCCCGCTGGCGATCCGTCCTGCTTCAGAAGAAAATACGGCAATCCGTCTGTCCGAGTTGCGGCCTCGGCGATCTCAGCAGATAGGGAAATGAAAGCCTGCGTCCAGCCGTCCCGACCTACGAGCCGCGACCGACGAGCCGAAAGGGGAAAACAGGAGATGAAGCTCACCATCGCGCTATCTTTCGCCGCGACGCTTTTCACAACCGGCCTCTCGGCCCAGGAAGACCCGTTTGGCCAGGGGCGCCGGCTGTGGCTCCCCTTCGATCAACTCGCTGGCGGCAGGTTCGTCGACCCCGCGACGGGCATCGCCTGCCAGGCCAGCGGCCCGCAGCAAGTCCAGCACGGCGGCATGCTCGCAAGCCAGTTCACGAGGCTCTCCGTGCCGGAACTCGACTTGAGCGACGTGGCGGATGAACTGACGGTCGCGGCGTGGATCGCCCCCGCGCGGCAGCCGCAGTCGTACGAGACGATTCTGTACAAGGGCCGGCGGCAAGGCCCCGATGACCAGCAGATTCATTTCTTTTTCTCGCTGTTCGACGGCCGCCCGGAGTTCAAGTTCATGGACGAGCGGGGTGTCTGGAAGGGCATCCTCCAGAACGCCGGCAAAATCACGATCACCGGCGCTCGGTCCGTGCCCCTGGCGGAAGTGCCCGCGGTTCAGGCCGGCCGCTGGAACCACGTTGCGGCGACCTTCAACCGCGGCCGCGTGTCGCTCCACCTGAACGGCGAGGAGACCCTCTCGGGCCCCGTCGGCACGCAGCGTCTCGTCCCGAATACCCATCCCCTGCTGATCGGCCAGGGGCAGACGCAAGGCGGCCAGCGGGCGATGATCTTCACCGGCCTGTTGAGCCAAGTCCGGCTTTACGGCCGGGCGCTGCCGGCCGAGGAGCTGCGCCGGCTGTACGAGCACGAGCGGGCGGGTAGGCCGGCCGGCGGGCTGGCGATCACGCAGCCGCTCCCCGAAGGCTACGATCCCGAGTTCAAGACGAAGCTGCCCCTGGTGGCGGACTACGAGCGGCGCCTGGCCGGGATCGCGGGCCGCACAGCGCCGGTCGAAACCCGGGTGCGGAACCACGGCGGCGTCCCCACGCTGCACCTCGACGGCCGCCCGGTTTACGCAATCGCGATGATGCCCGAGCCGTATGTGGCGGACGAGTGGGTCACCCAGTCCTGCCGGGATTTTGCGGCCGCGGGCGTGGACCTCTACAGCGAGATCTTCTGGAGTTGGATGAAGCCGCGGGATGGCTGCCACGGCTGGTGGCTGGGCGAGGGAGAGTACGACTTCGAGCGGATCGACCACCGCATCCGGGCGATCGTCCGCGCGAATCCCCGGGCGCTGATCATCCCCCGCATCAAGCTCAATCCGCCCGACTGGTGGCTGCAAACCCATCCGGACGAGATCACCGTGGATGCCGGCGGCAACCGGGCGCGGCAGGCATCGTTGGCCTCCGCGTTGTGGGCCGACGCGTATGAGCGGATGTTGCGGGATGTGATCCGGCACATGGAGGCCGCCGACTATGCGCCGCAGATTGCCGGCTACCATCCGGCGGGCGGCGGGTCGAGCGAGTGGTTCTGGTGGGGGCCGGGGGGCACCGTCGCGGACGTCCACGATTTCTCCCCCGCGGCGGTCCGCCGCTGGCGGAGCTGGCTGGCGGAGCGGTATGCCGCCGACACGGAAGCCCTCCGCCGCGCGTGGGGCGATCCGGCGGCGAGCTTCGAGGACGCGGAGCCCACGCTGCCGGCCGACGCCGCCGCCAGACACCACGGCGTCTTCCGCCACCCGGTCCAGGGACGCCGGGCGATCGATTACCGCCGCTTCCTCAGCGACATGGTCAGCGGCAACATCATCCGCAGTTGCCGGATCGTCAAGGAGGGGACGGGCGGGCGGAAGATTGCCGGCGTGTTCTACGGCTACTCGATGTACTGCCACAACATGGACGGCTTCCAGGGGCTCGAGGCGGTGCTGAACTCGCCCCACGTCGACTTCCTGGCCGCGCCCACGGTGTACGACCGCCGCCGCGGGGGCGAGGTCGGCGGGTTCATCTCGGCCTACACGGCGTCGTACCGCCTCCACAACAAGCTCTACTGGGACGAAGTCGACACCCGCACGCACCTCTATCCGGGCCATGCAACCTACCGCACGGACACCCTTGACGAGACCCTCGCGGTCGTGCAACGGGCTGTCGGCTACTCGCTCGCCAAGGGCACGAACCTGTGGTGGTTCCTGCTGGCCGGCAACGCGACGTTCCACCAGGCCGAAGTGATGGACGCGATCGCCCGGCTGCAAACAGCCTGCGAAGAGGCCCTCGAGCACCGCCGCGATCCGGCGAGCCAGGTCGCGGTGTTTGCCGATGAGGACAACATGCACGCCGCGCCGGGAGACTACGCTTTCCGGCGCGCGCTGCTGCGGGGCACGCTGGACGAGCTGGAGTGCATGGGCGCGCCGTACGACATGTACCTGCTGCCGGACATCGCCAACCCGCGCCTGCCCGACTACAAGCTCTACATTTTCCTCAACGCCTTCCGGATTGATGAGCGTCTGCGCCAGGCGATCCGAGAGAAGGCCGGCCGGGAGGGGAAGACGGCGGTCTGGGTCTACGCGCCGGGGTACGTTGAGCAGACCGGCTTCCGTCCCGAGGGCATCGCCCGGCTGACGGGGATTTCCGTGCGAGCGCTCGACGAGCGCGTCGCGGCGGAGATGACCCTCACTTCGCAGGCGCATCCTATCACTCATGCGGCGCCGCAACGCCGCAGCGAGCGGTGGGAGATCAGCCCGGTGTTTGTGATTGACGACCCGGCGGCGACGGTCTTGGCCACTACCGCCGGGCGTCCCTCGTTGGCCGTCAAGGAGGTCGCCGGCCGGCGTTCCGTCTATTCGCTGCTGCCGCTGACGCGCGAGATTCTCCTGGGACTCTGCCGCTCGGCGGGCGTCCACGTCTACTCCGAGACGTTTGACGCCCTGTCCGCCAACGCAGACTATGTCATGCTGCACACCCTCGGCCCCGGCGGGAAGCGGATCGTGCTGCCTCGCGCGGCCGAGGTGCGGGAATTGGTGACGGGCCGCGAGCTGGGCAAGAACCTGGACGTGATCGAGGAGCAGCTTCCCGCCGGCGTGACGCGGATCTACCGGCTGAATGGGAACCAGTGAGCCGCGTTTTGCCGGTCCGCCTATTCGCCTGCCATCCCGCTCAGCCTCAGACGATAATAGGCCGATTCGACCGGAAAGAATTGCGAGAAATAGAGCCGCTCGTAGCGGAAGTGGTGAATCGCCGCGAGGATTGCCGGCACATGGAGCTCGACAGCCGCCGGGTCCGGACAGAGCGTGACGACCCACGCCGCGAAGATCGGCTCGCGCATGTAGCGGACCTCGTAGACGCGCCGGGGCGAACGCGAATCGAGCAGGTCCAGTTGCTTCCTGGCCAGATCGAGGGTCTCTTTGACGGAGTTCTGCGGGCGCCACAAGGTGTTCAGGGCGCGCCAGTCGAGAAGGAACGTCTGCCGGTCGTCGTTGTCGAACTGGCGGGCCAGGGGAAGGCTTTCCGCCGCGACTTGGGCGCTTGCCCGGAGCCCCTCTTCATAGGCGGCCTTGAGCACCGGATCGGTTTCCAGCTCCCACAGCCCGCGGAGTCCGGCGGCGCCGGGACAAGCCGTCCACGTGTGATAGGACTTCAGCGCGGAGACCATGCCCCTCCTGCAAGTCTCCAGCCGGCTCGTCTTGCCCGGCGGGGCCTGTTCGGCGATCGCCTGGCGATAGAGTTCCTCCCACCTTGCCTCGCCGCTCACGTCAGCCGCCATCTTGAGGAGAAACAAGAGGCGCGGCGCACCGTTCCACCCGAAATCGGCAAATGAGCCGAAATAGTCGAACGGCGGCCGGTCGCCGGGGACTCTCCACCCGTGATGGCGCAATGCCTCCACAACTTCGAGAATCTTGGCCTTCGCCTCGCGCCGTTCGCGTTCCTCCGGGATCTCACTGCGGACGTAGCGCCACATGCCGTACAGCCAGGGCAGCGTCTGGTCGTTCGAGCTGAGGGCGTAGTGCGCGCTGCCGTCGGCGGTCAGGCCGCGGGCGATGAAGCCCTTCGTCTGCCCCACGCTGGCCAGCTTCCTCAGGCCGGCGGCAACGCGGCGGGCCTTCTCGCGGTCCTCCGGCTGATTGGTGAGCATCCAGCGGTGGATGGCCGCCTCCATGTACAGCCCGCCGAACATCGCGCCGTCTGAAATCGAAATGTCCCAGGAGAGTGCGTTCGGCTTGTTCACGCGGCACTCTTCGGCCGTGGGCAGGATCACCGCGCCATCGATGCCGGCGTGGTTGTAGAAGGTCTGCCAGGCGGGGTCGATGAATCGTCGCCAGAGCTCGCGGTGCGCCCGCTCAACGGCTTCGTCCAGTCCCTGTTCCGCGGCTTGCCGCTTGCCGCGTTCGTCCGTCCCGCGACGATCGGCGCAGACCGCTCGGCCAGGCAACCCGATCGCGGCCGCGACGGCGGCCACGGCCGCCAGCCGACTTGTCCATCGCACCATAACGCACCTCCGCAGTCTCTGTCGCCAACCTGTTGGCGTTTCAAAACATCGTCTACCGGCACCAGCATATCGCGTCAGCAACTCCTTCGCCAGCGGCAGGCGGCCGTTCTCGAAAGACAGCGAAGCGGCCCGAGTCGGAGCGTCCCGCCAGTGCCCCGTCCCCTTGGCCGCATGCGCTGCGCAGAGCTCCGCGATCGCTGGCCGGCAGGCAGCCGCGCTGCGCCCAGTCCGCAATCGAAAGAAATCCGTGCGGCCGCCGGCGCGCAATCGATCGATTGCGCGCCGGGCGCGGCTATCGGGTCGGCGGCAGCGTGACCGGCCGCACTTCGTGCCGCACCGGCCAGCTCGCTCTCCGCGAGTCGGCATAGACGCCGATCTTCTCCAGCGGCAGAGGCTCAAAGCCGATCCGCCGGACCGCCTCCGGGTCCTTCAGTTCGAGCTTGATCGGGCGGCCGGCCTCGTCCTTCACAAGCCGCACCCAATCGCTGTCGTCGTCGAAGACCAGGTTGTCTTCGATTGTCTGGTAGTGTCGCGTGCCGGCATGGATGGCGTCCCACGTACCGCCGGCGCTCAAGTTTCGGGCGAACACGTTGCGCTTGGGAATGTTCGGCTCGTCGTCGAGAATGCCCGCCAGCGTGGGATAGCGGCTCTTCCAGAGGGGGCTCTCGATCGGCATCGCCGCCAGGCCCCTGCGGAGCGTGCCGCGCGGATCGTCGGTGGCGGCCTTCTGCCAGCCCATCCCCCGGTTGTCGATGTGCGCGGCGCGGCGGCAGCCGAGAAAGACGTTGTTCGTCACGATGTTGTCGTCGCCCCCGCCGATGAACACGGCCTGGTTGCAGCGTTCGAAGAGGTTGCCGTGGATCGTGTGGCCGCAGTGCTGGTCATCGAGATAGATCGTCATCCCGCCGTAGCTCGATTCGCCGACGATGTCGTGCCAGTAGTTGTAGCGGAGGACGTTCCCCCGCTGCGTCCAGTCGCGGCCGACGTAATAGGCGCCGGCGTCGCCGCTCTCGTAGACGACGTTGTGAATCTCGTTGTACTCGACGACGTGGTCGTTGCCGCCTGCCGAGAGGGCCATGTGCGGGCCGTCGTGGATCAGGTTGTGGGCGATGCGGTTGCCGACGCCGCTGACGGTGATCCCGGTCTTGTAGGTCCGGGCGCGGCGCGAGTAGTGGTGGACGTGGTTGTTCTCGGCGTTGTGCCCAGCCGGCGTCAGCGTGGGCCGATCGCCGCCCGCCATGGCAATTCCCCCTTCGCCGCAATACGAGATGTCGCAGCCGAAGACCTCGCAACCGGCGCCTCCCGCGACGTTCACGGCCTTGTGCCCCACGTTGCGGATCGTACAGCCGACCAGCTTGCACGCACTACAGCCGGCGAAGGAAACGGCCGTCGCCCGGCAGGCCTCCAGCGTGAACCCGCAGAAACTCACGCACGACAGGTCTTTCGCCCGGATCAGCGATTCCGCCAGGGAGAGGACCGTGGAGCCTCCCGCCCGCGGCGGCCAGAAATAGAGCCGGCCCGCCCGGCGATCGAGGTAGTACTCGCCGGGCTGGTCCAATTCGCTGAGCAGGTTGTAGGCATACCAGCGCGCCCGTCCCGGCGTCAGCCCGTAGACCGGTTTGATCTTCTCCGATCGGACGAGCACCCGCGCCTCGGCATCGATCGCGGCGATCGGTTCGCAAAGTTCAGCCCAGTCGTGGTGCCAATAGGCGAAGACCCAGGGATCGGCCTCGTCCGTCCAGCGCGCCAGCCGATCCGTGTCGACTTCGACGCGTTGGAGCGAGTCGCGCGCCTCGACTCCGCGAAAGCCCGTGTTGGGCCACCGGGCGAGCTGCATCGGGCGGTCATCGCAGAACAGTTCCGCCTCGGCGGGCTGGCTCGCCACGGAAAAACCGCGGACCGTCCGCGTGCCGTAGTCGCTGATTCCCTGTGCCCCCAGGTCGGCCACCCGGACATGCCCGCGCGCCTCTTCCGGCAGCCGGGCGAGGACCGCGGGATCGGCCACCGGCTGCCACGGGCCAACGCTCCGACCGCCGCCCAGCCGGACCAGCGCCCCTGGTTCGGCTCGATAGGCGACTTGCGCCTCGGGCGTCCCGGAGTCTTCCGCGGAGAATTCGACCGGCCCGGCCATCGGATATGCGCCGGCGGAGAACAGCACGGCGATCGGTTCGCCGGGCTTCTCGCGTTTCACCTGGCGGACCCGATCCCGCGCCCCTGCCAAGGAAGCCAGCGGCGCCCCTCGCGTCCCCGGGCCGCCGTCTTTCCCATCCGGGGCAACATAAAGGGTCACTTCGGCCGAAGCCAACGACACGGTCAGCAGCGTAATCAGGGCGGTCTGGAGCAGGTTTTTCATTGGTTGGGCCCCGGTGGGTAAGAGGATAACCGTTCACGGCCTGGTGGTGTGATTTTCATTCGTTCCTGAAGGACCAGAATATCGCCTTGGATCTCCCCGCGAGCCATCCCCCTACGGCAAACGTCACCGATCGCTGGGCGGCGACGACTGACGTTCAACTGTGGAAGCACCCGGTTTCCCCCCTCCGCTGGACTGGCTTGGTCGACTTCTCGGGCGTACGAACTCTCTGCCCGAAAGGCGTTCGTCACGCTGCAACTGGGCAACAAGCCCCTCCAGAGTGCCCCCAGCCTCAGCGAGCAGTCTTTCTCGGGTCTGTCGCAACTCGTCAAGAATTGCCATTCCGCTATTCCGCCTCCCAGCCTTCGATCACGGCCAGGGCCGTTTCAATTTTTCCAAACGGCGCGCTGACTTGGATTCCGGCGACTCGGTCGTGGACCCGCTGGACGGACTGACGGGCGATCTCGATCCCGACCTGCATCTGCTCCTCGCGTGTGCCGGCCGCTTCCATCCGCTGCAAGACCGCCGCGGGGATCTCCACGCCCGGCACCTCGTTCTGCATGAACAGGGCGTTGCGATAGCTGGCCAGCGGCCAGATGCCGGCCATGATCGGAATCCCGTGCTTTTCCACTTCGTCCAGGAATCGCAGCAGCGCGTCGGGATCGAAAACCGGCTGGGTGATGGCAAACTCGGCGCCCGCCTCGACCTTCCGCTGAAAGCGGTCCAGTTCGCGTTGGCGGTCGACGGCGGTCGGGTCGAGCCCCACGCCCAGCAGCGCCTCGGTCTTCGGCTCGATCGCCTGGCCGCCCAGGTCGATGCCCGAATTCAGCCGCCGCTGGACGGCGACCATGCCGATCGAATCGGTGTCGAAGACCCCGGTCGCGTGCGGGTAGTTGCCCAGTTTTGGCGGATCGCCGGTGACGAACAGGATATTTCGCACGCCGCAGGCGGCGCAGGCCAGCAGGTCGGCCTGGATGCCGATCAGGTTCCGGTCGCGCGAGCAGAAATGCAGGATGGGCTCGATTCCCGCCTCGCGGAGGACCCGCTCGGCGGTGACCAGCGGCGAGATCCGCGCGCTCGCCCTGGGGCCGTCGGGGATGTTGACCGCATCCACGCCGTGGCGGTAGAGAGTCAAGCACTTGTCGATTGTCGGCTTCAGGTCATAGCCCCGCGGCGGGACCAGTTCGACGCTCGTCACCCATTTCTTCATCGCCAGGCGGCAGGCGAGGCGCGAACGCTCCGCCCTCGGCGTGGGCGGCTGCTCCTCCACCTCCTCGGCCGCTTCGCGGACGACCGTGACGACGCGTGCCCGGGAAAGAGGCTTGACTGCACGGCTGATCTCGCGGATGTGCTCCGGCGTCGTCCCGCAACAGCCGCCGACCGCCCGGGCGCCAAGCTGGACGAAGCGCAGCGCGTAGGTCGTCAGGTATTCGGGTGAGCAGAGGTAGATCTTGCGGTTATCGACCTCCTTGGGAATCCCGGCGTTCGGCTGCACAACCAGGGGCAGGCTCGTCAGGCGGATGGCCCGTTCGAGCGCTCCGAGCAGGCCGGCCGGTCCGGTGCCGCAGTTCATGCCCAAGGCAATCGGACTGGCCGCGCCCTCGGGCATCGGCGCGAGCATCCGCTGGAGGGATTCGCCGGAGACCGTCTCTTCCTGATCCGTGAGGGCGAAGGAGAGGGCGAAGGGGACGCCCGGCGCTGCGGCCATCGCCAGGGCGCACTGCTCCAACGAGTCCCGATTGGGCAGCGTCTCGAAGAGGATCAAGTCGGCCCCGCCGGCCATCAAGGCCTCGACCTGCTCGACGATCATCGCTGTCCACTCTGCCGCGTATTGCGGCTGGGGCGGCAGCGGACCAATGCTGCCGGCCACGAACACCGTCCGATCGGCGGCGTCGGCGACCTCGCGCGCCAGCCGCGCGCCGGCGCGGTGGATCTCGGCCAGCCGGTCGGCCAATCCGAATCGCCCCAAGGCCACCCGGTTAGCGCCGAAGGTGTTGGTCGTCAGCACGTCGGCGCCCGCCTGGCAGTATCCCGAGTGGATCTGCCGGATCAACTTGGGTTCCGACAGGCAGAGTTCGTCGTAGCACCGGTTCGTGAATACATGGTGCCGGTAAATCTCCGTGCCCATGGCGCCGTCGAAGACGAGCACCCTCTCGCGGAGGGCGTCCTGAAAACTGGCAGAATCTGGCATGATCTCCACAGTCCGTTGTTGCTGTTGCGAAGGGCGGTGCCGGCCACCGCCGCCGGGCCTGCTGAAGACGGCCCGCTGTCTTTTGGCACTTGTCAGGTGCCGGCATGAGGAAACGCACGTGGTGAGCGTCGGGGCCGGTTCGGCCAGCGCTCATTTCAGAAAATATTCGAAAAACCGGTACAACTGCTCGTTCGACTCCTCCGTGGGGCCGTGGCCCGAACGGTTGGTCATGGCCACGCGGTTTTCCCGCCCGAGCAGGCGATTGACGGCCACCACGTGGTTGAGCGCCCGCCACCGCTGCGGCCGATCTTCTGCTCCGCCGGAGACGAGCAGCGGCCGCGGGGCCATCAAGGCGAGCAGCTCGTGAAGGTCGCGGCCCGACTCGAAGAGCATTTTGTAGGGCCCCGTCCGCGGATTCTCCTCGGTCGGTACGCCGGGCTTGCGGCTCTTGTCCGCCTCCCAGCCAATGTACCAGGGTTCCCAGTAGTTTACATTGCCGCGCTTCTCGTCAAACACGATTCCCGGATCGGAATAGACGGCGCAGGCGAACTTGTCGAACAGGCAGGAGGCGAAGATCGCCCACTTGCCGCCGAATGAGTGCCCGACGATTCCCACCCGCTGCGGATCGACCTCGGGGAGGGCGGCCAAGGCGTTGTAGCTGTTTGCCGCGATGTAGGCCAGCGAAGAGAGCGGCTGCCGCGAGGGGCTCTGTTCCTCCGTGTACTTGTTCGGCCAGCCGATCGATAGCGCGACGAAGCCCCGCCGCGCGAGTTGGTAGCCGAAATCGCGCAGCGCCGACTTGGGATTCAGGCCCACCCCGGTCGCCGGATCGTAGTAGACGACGAGCACCGCCGGCCTCGACTTGGCACCCGCCGGCGCGAGCAGATAGCCCTCGATCTCCAGTCCGGGCGCGGCCGGAAACCGCACCTTCTTCTGCACGAGCTCCTCGCGGGCCTCCGATTCGAGAACCTCCATTTGCGGCCGGTCGATCAGCGGCGGCCACGGCCCGATCGCCTCCAGCCAGAACTGGAGAATCTCCTCCCGCCTCGCCGTCCATTCCTCGCCAGTCCGCACGGCACGGCCATCGTCGAATATCAGGGGCGAGCGGTAATCGCCCAAATCGCCGACCAGTTCCGCCGGAGGCTGAAAGAAAGGCGTCAGGCTTCGCCACAGCACCTCGCGCGGTTCGTTTGGCTCCGCCGCGGCGGCCGCCGCAAGCGGCAATCGGCTGCCGGCCACGACCCCAATCGCCAATACCAAACACAATTGGCCGACCCGGTTCCAACATCGCATGGTTCGTTCTCCAGTGAAACGGCCGCAATCCGCTCTCTCCCTGCCGGCGGGTGGAGCAGGCCGCGAGCCGCCGCTTGGGGGCGAGGTCAGCAGACGGCCTTGGAGCTGCCGGAGATCCCCCGCCGGTCCGCCGCGCCGCGGTCACGCTCGAGCCTGAGATCACCAGCGGGCGACTTCCCGAATGGCTTGCTGATTGTCAATGTACCACCCCGCGCCGGTACGCTCCATGCGTCTTCAGCGGAGCGGCGCAGCCCGCCCCGCGCGGCCACCGCGCGCCGACAAAGCCCCAGCGATCGATCGTACGTCTCCTCGGGCGCGCTGGCCATCGGTGAATTCCTCCGGAAACACCGAGTATTCGGCAATTCTGTTGGAATCGGAGGTGCTCGCGGCAAATTGTGGTGAAACGGGCCGGCCGGTTCGATCGTCATAGGGTCGGACGGCACCGGACCCCGGGAGCCGCCCAGCCGTGAGGTATGATTTCCTGTCCATGCACTGCCGCCACGCCCCGCCGTGGTGGTGTCGCATGCCAGTTGTCAGCCATTTCCGGCTCCCGAGTAACCGTCGTAGCCTGGCCCGCAGGAGAGGCGATCGTGACCAAGGTTTCTTGCTCTGCGTTGTCGGTGCTGATGGTTGTTTTGGCCGCCGCGGCCGCGGCCGACGTCGACCTGGTGACGATCCCCCGCCGCGAAGGCACGCAGCTTACGATCTACAACTCCGACGACATCACGATGGTCCGGGAGCACCGGCTGCTGACGGTCAAGCAGGGGATCAATCGCATCCAGTTCACCTGGGCCGAAACGCTGATCGATCCGACGAGCATCGATTTCCGCATTCTGGACCACGAGGACCAGGTCGATCTGATCGACACCACCTATCCGCCGGGTCGAAACGACGCCCTCCAGTGGAACATCCACAGCCAGTTCGCCGGCAAGATCGCCGTCGAAATCCGCTACTTCACCAGCGGGATCACGTGGGCGGCCAGCTATGTGGGGCTCGCCAACGCCGATGAGACGAAGCTGGACCTGACCGGCTATGTCCACGTGGAGAACCGTTCGGGCGAGCTTTACGACAACGCCCAGATCCGGCTCGTCGTCGGCACGATCAACCTGGTCGAGAAGATTGCCGACCTGGCACAGCGGCCCGCCCCGGGCACGACGTATGGGCAAGCGTCCCCGGCCGCAAAGCCGGAAATGCGGCGGCAGTTGGCCGAAAAGTCCGACGAGTACCTGTTCCGGGCCCGCGGCGGCAAGCTCGATCGCGGGATGGCCGTCGACAAGGCCAAGGATGTCAAGAAGCAGGGCCTCTCGGAATACTTCCTGTTCACGATCGAGGGGCGCGAGACGATCGAGGACGGGCAGCCGATGCGGCTGGTCTCGATGAAGGTCGGCGACGTCCCCCTGGAGTGCCTCTACAAGCTGAGCGACCGCGACGGCGGCACGGCGTTCGCCAAGTATTACCGCTTCAAGAATCTCAAGCTGATTGGCCGGGACGGCAAGGAGAATCCCCTTGCCGATATGGAGAATCTGGGCGTTTCCCCCTTGCCCAACGGCTCCGTGCGGCTGTTCTCGGAATACCCGAACAAGGACCTGGCCTACGTCGGCGGGACTGAAATTAAGCATGTGCCGATCGGCGATCGGGTCGAGGTCAACGTGGGCCCCGACACCGAGATCACGATCACCCGGCGGCTGAAGGATCAGAAGATCACCGATACCATCGCCAGGCAGTACGAGCGGCGGCTCGACGACGAGTTCATCCGGCACTACGACCTGATCGACTACGACGAGACGTTTTTTTATGAGGAAGAGATCGTCTCGGGCAAGGCCGCCCCGGTAAAGGTCGAAATCGAGCGGGCGTTCGACGCCGGCGTGGTCCTCTGGTCCGGCGAGAATCCGCCCGCCGACTGGAATGCCAGCCGGCCCGGCGCGTACGTCGACCTGCACACGGTGCCCGGCCGGGTCGAACGGGTTGACGAAACCCATCTGAAATACTTCCTCGACCTCGAGCCGGGCAAGAAGACGTTCGTCACGTACAGCGTCACCTACAAGCGGCGCAAGGTCGGCCCGGAACTGAATACCGAAAAAATCCGCCGGCCACTTTGACGCCTCGCGAGTGTAATGAGTCACAAACCGGTTCGCAGAACGGGTCTCCCGGCCCGTCGAGACTCTGCACGGCCGGCGCGTTGCGATTGGAGACAGGTTATCGAGACCGGTCCTGCGCGTGGAAACACAAGCCAACGAACTGTTATCACCGCCTTGATCGAGGATTGGAGCCAAGCCATGCCATTCAGAACCACGCGGATCGCACTCTCCCTGCTGCTTGCCCTGGCAGTCCAGGCGGCGGCGGACGTCGACCTGGTGACGATCCCCCGCCGCGAAGGCACGCAGCTTACGATCTACAACTCCGAAGACATCACGATGGTCCGGGAGCACCGGCTGCTGACAGTCAAGCAGGGGATCAACCGCATCCAGTTCACCTGGGCCGAGACGCTGATCGACCCGACGAGCATCGATTTCCGCATCCTCGATCACGAGGGCCAGGTCGATCTGATCGACACCACCTATCCGCCGGGCCGAAACGACGCCTTGCAGTGGAACATCCACAGTGGCATCGCCGGCAAGATCCCTGTCGAAATCCGCTACTTCACCAGCGGGATCACCTGGGCGGCCACCTACGTGGGCATCGCCAACCAGGACGAGACGCGGATGAAACTGACTGGCTACATCCGCGTGGAGAACAATTCTGGCGAGCTCTACGACAACGCCCAGACCCGGCTCGTTGTCGGCACAATCAACCTCGTGGAAAAGATCGCCGACTTGGCCCGGCGGCCGGCGCCCGGCGACCGGCCCCCGCCGCCGGCCGAGCCGCCTGCCCGGGAAAGACAGGCCGCCGGCCGTGCCCTGATGGACGCCGTGGTCCTCGCCGAGTCGAAATCCGAAGAGGCCAAGGAGGTCATCAAGCAGGGGCTCTCCGAATACTTCCTGTTCTCGATCGAGGGCCGCGAGACGATCGAGGATCGAGAGCCCAAGCGGCTGGTCTGCCTGGACGTGGCCGACGTGCCGCTGGAATGCCTCTACAAGCTCACCGACCGCGACGGCGGCAAGCAGTTCACCAAGTTCTACCGCTTTGAGAACAAGATGATTCTCGATGACCAGGGGAAAGAGAAGGACCTGCCGGCGATGGAAAACCTGGGACTCTCGCCGCTGCCCGACGGCGCGGTGCGGCTGTTCTCGGAATACGCCAACCGCGACCTGGCCTACGTCGGCGGGACGGACGTGAAATACGTGCCGATCGGCGATCGGGTGGAGGTCAGCGCGGGACCTGACAGCGACGTGACGATCACCCGGCGGCTGAAGGACCAGAAGACCTCGGGCATCGTCGCCCGGCAGTACAAACGCCGGCTGGACGACGAGTTCGTCTGGCTCCACGACCTGGTCGACTACGAGGAGACGTTCGTGTACGAGGAGGAGATCGTCTCGGGCAAACCCGTGGCGATCCAGGCGGAGATCGAGCGGCGGTTCGACGGCAACGTCGTCCTCTGGTCGGGGAAGAATCCGCCGGCCGACTGGAATTCCAACGAAGCAGGGGCGTATGTCGACCTGCACGAGGTGCCGGGCCGGGTGGAACGGGTCGACCAGAACCACGTCAAGTATTTTCTCGACCTTGCCCCCGGCGAGAAGAAGTTCGTCAAGTACAGCGTGACGTACAAGCGCCGCAAGGTCGGACCGGAACTGAACACCGAAAAGAAGCGCGAGCCGCTCTGAAGCCGAGTCGGACGGATGGCTGCGAACAAGACCCGTTTTCCGAATGAGGACTGAACGATGAAACGAACAATCCAAGTTGCCCTGCTGGGCGCCGCATTGGCGGCAATCGCCGGCACGGCCGAAGCGCGGATCAAGCTGACCACCCTGCCGGAGCGGGAGAGCGTCCGCATCGACATCCAGAACGGCCGTTTCACCCTCGTCGAGGAGGAACGGACGGTCAACCTTCAAACCGGCCGCAACCAGGTCGACTTCTCCTGGGCGAACATCAACATCGACAAGGGATCGATCGTGTTTCGCGTGATCAAGGCCGACGGCGCCGTCAATGTCCTGAACACCAACTATCCGCCGAATGAAAACGCCCTGTATTGGGTCGTCTCGTCCGAGAAGGCGGGCCCGGCGGTGATCCGTATCTCCTACCTGATCGGCAACATGGCGGCCGAGCCGAGTTACCAGGCCGTCGTTGAAAACAACGAGAAGGCCCTGCTGATGCAGGTCTACATGACCGTCACGAACACCTCCGGCGAGAGTTTCGGCGGATGCACCGTCCAGCCGGGGGTCGGCAAGACCGCGGTCCGCTACTTCAATAACGGCGAGCGGAAGCGGATGCTGGCGGCGAAATTTGCCGGCGTGCCGATCGAGAAGCGCTACGTCTTCGACGCGCAGGTCGACCAGCAGCGGACGCGGATGTATTACCGGCTGGTCAACGACAAGACCAACCAGATGGGGATGTTCCCCCTGCCGCACGGCAAGACGCGCTTGTTCATCAAGGAGCCCGGTTCCGGCGACGACGAAGTCCGCAGCCAGGCCTTCCTGGGCGAGGACTGGGCCCAGTACACGCCGCTGTTCGCGCCGCTGGACCTCTACGTGGGCGTGGCCCAGGATGTCAAGGTGGAGCGGTTCACGATGCAGCCCGAAGGCGGCCCCAAGGCGGCCTTCGACGAGCTGAGCTGCCCGAGGCTGACGCTCGATGGAAAGGAGTCCGTGACCCAGCCGAAGTTCCGCAACCTCCGCACGCGCTATCGCTACCGCCTCCAGAATTTCAAGACCGAGGACGGCAAGCCGGTCGCCGTGCCGCTGGTGATCAAGGAGCACGTCGACGGCGAGTGGGTCCTTGAGAAAGTCGACATGAAGGAGCTCAGCGGCGAGCGGAACAAGCAGACCGAAGAGACGCTGCCCTACGGCGAGTTCTTCAAGGAGAAGCGGATCGATGTGGACAACGTCGAGTTCGAGATCAAGCTCCCGCCCACGTCGATCGACACGAAGTACGACCTCTACGTGACGATCCTGCGGAAGAACCGCCGATACGAGTGACCCCTGGCCGTTGGCCGACACGCCTGCCCGAGCGGGGACGCGGATGCAGTCCGCCGGACATTTCCCCGAGCGCGCTAAGCGCCTCGGTCCGGGGGCCGCCGATGCGCTTGCCGCCCCGCGGGCGCGGATTCCTTCCCCTGGCCGCCGTTCGTCGACGACTCGACAGCGGTTCGGCGGCCCGCGCCGCATGCACCACCAGCGCGGCGGACGCCGCACGACCGCAGACTTGCCTGAGCGACGCCGTCCTTCGTTCCGTCTTTCCTTCCGGAGGGCGAGGGCGGGCAATCTCGCCGGCGCAACCGCACACACCCCTCCGGGGAAGGGATACGCGGCAAGAGGCGAGAACGGAGCTCGACCAGCGGGGGGCATAGTAAGAAATCCCCTGACGCCCCCGGCGAACCGCCCTCCCGCCCCCCGCGCGCTTCCCGAACGACGTCTCAATGCCGCTCGTCAACCTTCAAGCCGTATGTTACGATCAGGGGGCGTCGCTCGGGACGTCCGAGGCGGCCAGATTCCTCAGATGCCCACGCACGGTACCCCCATGGCGATTGATGCATACTCCCCCTGTCCGGGCGGGTCTGGTAAGAAGATCAAATTCTGCTGCAAGGACCTGCTCGGCGACTTGCAGAAGATCGAACGGATGCTCGAAGCCGAGCAGTACATGGCCTGTCTTGCCCATGTCGAGCGGCTCGAGCAGTCCAATCCGGATCGTGCCTGCCTGATGGCCACGAAGACCATCCTGTTGCGGCTCACGGGGCGGATGGACGAGGCAAGGCTTGCCGCCGCGGCGTTTCTTGACAAGCACCCGGGCAATCCGCTGGCACTCAGCGATGTCGCGTTGTTGACCGCAACGAAGGAGGGTGGCAAAGCATCGCTGCCGATCCTGGAAGAGGCGATCGTTGCCTCCGAAGACGCGTTTTCCGGGCGGCTCTACGATGCGATCACTGTCGTCGTCCAAGCCCTGCTTTCCGAGGGCCATTTTCTGGCAGCTCGGGCGCTGACGCTTTTCCAGGCTTCCGTGATGGGGCACAAGGACTCCTCGGTGGAGCTGCTCTTGCGCCTGAATGCGGCCCAGGGCGTCTCCCTGGTGGTCAAGGATGGGCGCGGCTTGCAGCAATGTCCAAACGACGTTCCCTGGAAGGCCGAGTTCGACGAGGCGTTTCGCCTGGCCGGCCTGGCCCGCTTCTCCGAAGCGGAACGCAAGCTGGCCGCGCTCAGCGAGGCTGCCGGGCAATCGCCCACCGTCTGGCGAAACCTGGCGAAAATCCGCTCCTGGATGGCTGACAATGACGGCGCCATCGACGCGTTGCGGCGCTACGCCGCTCTCGACATCAACCGCGACGACGCCGTCGAAGCCGAGGCTCTGGCCCTGTTCCTTGCCGAGGATCCTCTCGGCGATCAGATCGAGGTGTTCGACGTGATCTATCCGATCGCCGACCCCGACACGCTCCAGGCGAGGTTCAGCGCATCGCATCAAGTTGCAGAGTCGCCGGTCGACCCGAGGGTGCTCGAGCAGGAAGGGTCGCCTCCGCCGAAGTCGGTTCACCTCTTCTTCGACAAGCCCGTGCCAAAGCCCGGCGATCCGCTCGATCTGAAGACGATTCCGCGGGTGATCTGCCATGCGTTGTTCTATGGCAAGGAGACCGACAGAGCGGCCCGCCTGGAATGCGTCGATCTGGCCGAGTCCGACCGGCCCTTGATCGGCGATCTGGTCCGCGCCGCGGGTGGCGAGGTCGGCGCGGAAAAGGTGGATGTCTCCGGCCGGACCTCACGGACCCGCGACATGCTCAATCGCGAGTGGCGCCTGTCCGATGGGGCCACGCGAGAGGAGTTCCAGAAGTTGGCCGACGCTTATCTGGAGGATGTCCTGCTGCGGTCCTGGCCGGAGATGCCTCTGGGTCTGCTTGATGGCAAGACGCCTCGCGAAGCGGCACGCGACGGGACGGCGCGCCGCCGCGTGCTCGCGGCAATCCTGGTCGTCGACTTCTGGCTCGAGCAGAGCGGCGCCCGGTTCGATACGAACCGGCTGCGGAGCGAGTTGGGCCTGCCAACTCTGGAAACCATCGACGCGTCGGAGACGCCGATTGCCGCCTTGCCGCTGGTCCGGCTGGCGCGGGTCGACGCTGCCAGACTCCCCGATGACGAATTGCTGACCGGATACCGGCGCGCGGTGGCGTTCGGCGCCCAGGCCGCCGTGGAGCGGTTCGGCCGCGAGATGATCGCCCGCGAAACCCTCGCGGGACGCGAAGAACGGCTCCAAGCCTACCGGCTGCTCTCGCGGATGGCCGACGACCCGGCAGAAGCACGGCAGATCGTCCAGTCCGGGCGGCAGGAAGGCATCCAGGCAGGCGGCTCATGCGCCGACTGGGACTTCTGGGAACTCTCGATGTGGTTCGAGCGGATGGAGGTGGAGGAAATCAACCGGCTGATCGACCACATCCACCGGCAGCACGCCAGCGAGCAGGGCGTCGTGCAGCGGCTGGCGCAGTTGCTGGTACAGATGGGCTTGCTCCGTCCCGATGGAACCCCCGCCCTCCACCCGTCGGCCGCCGCCAGAAGCAGCAGCCCGATCGCCGTCCCCGGCGACGAGGCGGAGGACTCCGGCCGCCTCTGGACCCCCGACGGCGTTGCGGGCAGCGAAGGCGAGAAGCCAAAGCTCTGGACGCCGGGGATGGACTGACCGCCGACCGTTCCGCCAACACCCGGTTTGCAGCCCAAACGAATCGGTTGGCCGGCGGGGTGCTCCCCTGCACTGGTTTGCGGTATGATCGCCGTGGGCCAGCCAACCTCCACCAAGGAGCCAGCACCGTGATTTTCGATGCGCATCGCTTCACGGCGACCCTGACGTGTGCCACCCTGGCACTTACCCTGCTGTCTTGCCAAGGGGGCCGGGCCGCCGACTCGGCGCGGGTCTACTTCGGCACCTACACGCGCGGACTGAGCAAGGGGATCTACCTGGCGCGGTTCGATCTGGAGACCGGCCGCCTCGACGCGCTCCAGCTGGCGGCCGAACTGGCAAATCCCTCGTTCCTCGCCCTCCACCCCACGCGCCCCCTCGTCTTCGCCGTGGGCGAGATGGCCGATTTCGGCGGCGAGAAGGCCGGCGCCGTCAGCGCCCTGGCTGTCGATCGGGCGACCGGCAGGCTCGCGTTGCTCAATCAGCAGACATCCGGCGGCGCCCACCCCTGCCACGTCTGCGTCGCCCCGTCGGGCGACTACGTGCTGGTGGCCAACTACACCAGCGGCAGCCTCGCTTGCTACCCGATCGAAGCGGACGGCAGCCTGGGCGCGATGACCAGCCTCGTGCGGCACGCGGGCTCGAGCGTCAACTCGCGGCGACAGGCCGGGCCCCACGCGCACTCCATCAATCCCGACCCGGCCGGGCGGTTCTTCTTCGCTGCCGACCTCGGACTCGACAAGATTCTTGTCTACCGTCTCGAAAGCGGCCACCTTGTGCCCAACAATCCCCCCTCTGCCGCGCTCGCCCCCGGCTCCGGCCCGCGCCACTTCGCGTTTCACCCCGCGGGCCGCTTCGCCTATGTCATCAACGAGCTTGCCTCGACCGTGACCGCATTCCGCTACGACGCCGATCGGGGCCGCCTCGATTTGCTCCAGACCCTCTCCACGCTGCCGGAAGGGTTCGACGGCCAGAGCACCACGGCCGAGGTGCAAGTCCATCCGTCGGGCAATTTCCTCTACGGCTCCAACCGCGGCCACGATAGCATCGCCATCTTCCGCATCCACCCGGAAACGGGAAGACTGACCGCCCGCGGCCACGCCTCGACGCAAGGCAAGATGCCCCGCAACTTCGCCATCGATCCGACCGGCCGCTTCCTCCTCGCGGCCAACCAGGACAGCGATCACGTCGTGGTCTTGCGAATCGATCAGGAGAGCGGCAGTCTCCAGTCAACGGGCCACCACCTGAAGGTCGGCGCGCCGGTGTGCGTGAAGTTCGCCCCTTAAGCGCTTCGCCGGGAGACGACCTCCTCGACGATTCGCCAAGGGGCCCCGATGTCGAGGACGTGCACCTCGCCGAGCCAGGGCCGAGCGGCCTCGGCTGCAAACCCGATCTTGCGGGCCACGAAGGTGCAGGTATGGGCGGCGCGGATCGTGTGACGGGCCGGTTCGCCCGACTCGCAGTCCAAACCGCTCGGCACGTCGACGGCAAGGACCGGCACACCCGCGGCGTTGATCCGGTCGATCGCCTGGTCGAGCGGCGGGCGGGGCTCGCCCCGGGCGCCGGTGCCCAGCAGGGCATCGACGATCCAGCCGGCCCCCGCAAGGTGCTTTTCGAGCGTCGCCGGGTCGCCCTCCCCCCCCAACCGATCGATCGGCACACCGCATTTCTGGAGGATTCTGAAGTTCACGGCCGCGTCGCCGGCGAGGTCTTGCGGATCGGCCCAGAGCAGCACGCGCGCCGGATAGCCGCGGATCGCCAGATGCCGGGCGATCACGAAGCCGTCGCCCCCGTTGTTGCCCCGCCCGCAGCAGATCACCACAGGCTTCCGGATGCCCAGCGCCTCCAGCCAATCGACCACGCCCCGGCCAGCGTTCTCCATCAACACCAGCCCGGAAATTCCGTAAACCTCCATGGCCCGGCGGTCAACCTGGCGCGACTCGTCGCGGGTCAAGGCGGGAGTCTTCATGTCTCGATCCTTTCGCGTGGGGTGGGGCCGGCGGGCGGCGTTCCCAGAACTTGCCCGATGGTTTAGAATTATATCCTCTGGGCCGACGCTTTGCACTCGATCGAGGGATTGCCATGCCGATCTACGAATACTTCTGTCAGGATTGCAGCAATGCATTCGAATTGCTGGTCCGCGGCGGCGAGAAGCCGGTCTGCCCCGCGTGCAATTCGAGAAAGGTCCTCAAGCAACTCAGCGTGCCGGCGGTTCCCCAGGCCTCGCGCGGCGAGGCGGTCTGCGGCGCCAAGGCGGACGGCGCCTGCCCGATCACCGGCTGCGGCGGAGGCGCCTGCGGCTTCGGCGGACCGTTTTAGAGCGGATCCGACCTGCCCGCGCTCAAATCCCCGGCAGCGTCTGAGCCGGGCAAGCTGTTGCCGTAGCGCGGCCCGTACCGACCCATTCGGCGTCAAACGAGAGCCGGAACCAACGGCGAGTCGTCGCGCAGCTGTTCGACGCGGGGGCAAGCTGCCAGGCAGGGAGATAGACGAGCAGGCGGGCCGTGCCGGCGGCCAGCAACTTGCCCGAAAGGCTCACGACGCGCGCTTCCGCACGGGCGGCGAGCGGCCCCGCGGCAGCCGTGCTGACCAGGGCCATCAGGCGGCCGCCGCTCAGTGCCGTGATGCCGCCATCGACCTCGCGAAGCTCCGCGAACTGGTTCTTGGCGCTGGTGGGAAATCTCAGAGCAAGCGCAACGGCGGCCTGCTTGGCTTGAGGATTCTCAACGCGGTACTCGACGACGCATGCCGCTCGCGGAGCCGGCCAGGGTATTGTCCAGCGGAATCACGCAGGCGGCCTGGCGGTAGACGACGCCGCCATCTTTCAACGGAACACCACGGCGGCCGTGAGAAATCACGGCCCCTTCGTCACCAAGGGGTAAACGGAAAGGGTGTGTGGCTTGCCGGACTCCGTATTGACCGACCCGGGAAACACTCGATCGAAATTCGAAATGATCAATTCCGAACCGCGCACGATGGCCTCGCTCGGCCCATCCATCGAACCATCGGCGCCGTCTGTGTCACCGTTGACGCAGAGCAGCCGAACGTCGCCCGCAAGGCTGACCGTGAAGATCGCGTTCTTGAGAACATCGGCAATGTAGAATGTATCCGTGCCCGGGTCGTAGTAAAGGCCGTCGGCCGACCGCATCTCCGGATGGCGGGCGAACTGGCTGACCGAGGCCACCTTTCCTTGAGAGTCGAAGGCCAGCTTGTGGAGAAACGCGTCCCCGCAGTTCGAGACAAAGAGGTTGCCGTGACGGTCGAAGGCGATCCCGTCCGCGCCGACAGGGATGTCGCGGCTCTTCGTTTCAAAAACCGCGATGCAATGCGGATCGTCACTCAACGGGCGCTGCATCACGATGTCCTGCTCATCAAGCCGGAATCGGAAGACGGCGCTCAGCGTCCGATCGCCGCGCGTGCCGATATTTGAATCCGTCAGATACACGTGGCCATCCCGGATCGCCACACCATTGGCCACGTTCAGCCCTGTCGCGACAACGATCGTTTTCACCGGCTTCCCGTCCCGAACGGCGATCCGCAGAAGCCGCGAGCCGCCGGCGGGGATCGCGATTTGGCAGTCGGCGACGTAGAGGTCGCCGCTCCGCGCAGCGCGAATCCCCATGGGATGCACCTTTTTCGATTCCGGATGCGTGGCGGGATAATAATAATGCTCAACCCGATTGGCGGGCGTGATCTTCAGGATCACGCCGGGGGAAGAGTCGTCCGTGAAGTTTGGCGCGGCGAGCAGCAGGCTCCCGTCGGGGAGGAGTTCCAGGCCGTCGGGCGTATTGCAGGAGTCCGGCAAGAGGATCGGGGGTGCATAGCGCGAAGGCTCCGCCGCGCCAGCCCGCCCGTTCACGCAGTCGCCCGAAACGGCCAGACAGGCGAACACCGAGAGAAAAACGATCTGCTGTGTGGAGATGCGTCTCATGAAATCAGCCTCACTCGTTTTCGTTTGCAGTCCTTCACGTTGGACATGGCTATTCATGCCCCAGCGATTCCCAAGCGGAACGGGCCCGTGGAACGATTGGAACGCGGACTAAGGTGCGGAATCGAGATAGGCGCCGACTCCTTTTGGCCTCGGCAGCACGATCTTGCCCTGGTGGGCGACTTCTTCAATTCTACCGCAGGCATCCCGATCGAGAACGATATTCCCCGCAACCGCGTTTTCGCGAACGTGGGCCTCGCTGCGAATTCCACACAGCGCATGGCAGCCCTCCGCTTGGGCGATGGTCCACGCGACGATGACTTGAGCAACAGTCGCCGAGTATTCCTCGGCCAGTGGCCGCAATCGGGCGAGCACGTCGTTCATCCGCTGGACAGACCGCGGCGAGAACTGGCGGCTCGTGCGCCGAAAATCGTGCTCCGGGTATTCCTGATCCGGACGCAGTTTGCCGCTCAGCAGGCCATGCTCCAGCGGAGAATACGCGAAAAAGCTGATTTGCCTCTGCTCGCAAGCGCCGATGATCCCTGCCTGGCGGACGTGCTGGTCGATCAAGTTGAAACGTTCCTGGTCGACGTCCAGCGTTCCCGCACGGCAATATTCGTGCAACTGGTCGAGCGAGACGTTGGAGCAGCCGACCGCGCGGACTTTTCCCGCGGCGCGAAGTTCTTCCAAGGCGCCCATCGTGTCGGCGATCGGCGTCGTGTCCTCCTGCGCGTGGGTCAGGAGGATGTCGAGATGGTCGGTACCGAGCCGCCGCAGGCTGTCTTCGACCTCGCGCTTGATCGAATCGGGATTCAAGTAGCGATAGAAGCGGTACTTCGATTCCGCCGAGCTGAGCCCTTCATCGTTGGCGTGAAAATGGAAGTTCCCCTTGCCGGCCGGCCAGTCTTTCGAATCCCAGGGGATGCCGCACTTGCTGGCGACCACGAACGCGTCGCGGCGGCCGCGGATCGCCTTGCCGACCAGCTCTTCCGCGCGGCCCAACCCGTACATCGGCGCGGTATCGATCAGGTTGATGCCGTGTTCCCGGGCGGCGTGGATGGCGCGGATCGAATCCGCCTCCCGGACGCCCCCCCACATCCAGCCGCCGATGCCCCACGTTCCAAACCCGATCACCGATGCTTCGATCTGGGTGCTGCCAATCTTGTGGTATCGCATTTTCTCCGTTCTTCCATCTATTCAAGCGGTGGGCCCGCAATCCGCTCGCCGCGGAGTTGGCGGGCCTGATCGGCGGGGTCGAATGAACCGTAGAACAGGGCATTCGAGTCGATCCAGGTGTTGATCCGTTCCCAATCGTCTTCGCCGAGGACGACGCCTTCGTGCCCGTGTTCCAACATCTTCACCAGCGCGCTGGCGCGCGCGCCGAAGAGTCCCGGCCGGGTCAGCGGCTCGTGATTCCCGTTCGGCATTCCCCATGCCGTGTAGGCGACCCGCTTGACGAGGGCGTTGTACGACTGCGAGAAATGGTTTTCCGGTGCGGCGGTCAGCAGGACGCCTCCCTCCGGTTTGTCGGGATTGTGGCAGGAAACGCAAAGCCGATCCAGGACGGGCTGGATGAGGATCGGGTAGCTCATCGGATTCGAGCCGTCCGGTCCGGGCCGGATGCCGGCCGGAGGGCCGGTCAGGGCCAGCCCCGGGGCGCTGGCGGAAAACGCCTGCGTCCGCTTCTCGTGGCAACCCACGCAACTGGCCTGTTCGCCGGGCTGCAAGTAGGTCAGGCTTCGCATGGTCTGCACGGCGCGGCCCCGCGCGTCGAGCGCTTGAAACAGGATCGGGGTCTTCGCGGGGGCGACAAAGTAGGCCGATCCATCCGTTTCAACTGGCACCGTGCCAAGCACCTGTTTGGCCGGCGAGGCGTTGGCCTCGCCGACTTTCGGACTATTCGCATTGGGTGTGGTCTTCGGCAGGACCTGGACGATCCGCAGGTGCGTGATCCGGTCTTCGTCGCCGGCGGGCAGCTCCGGCCAGCTTTCGTAAACGTTTTGCAGATAGAACGTCCCGGTCCCTTTGCCCCCCGCCTGCTCGCGCGGCGCGCGGCGTGGCGGCAGGTTCTCTCGCAATGCAAACGGCGCCACGCGCCCGCGGAGCGGCTTGGCCCACTGGCTCGAGATGTTGGGGTCGCGGTAGATCAACTCCTTATTCCCGAACCGATCGGCGAAGTAGATTCCAAACATGTTCGGCAGGTTCGGTCCCGGCTCGCCGATCAGCCGATCGAAGCTGTACGAGACGATCCAGTAGTCTTCCGAGAGCGGGTAGGGACTCCGGTAACAGTGGCCGCCCCAGCGGAGTTCTTCCTCCGGCGCTTCGCTGACCCGCTCGGCGGGCCGATCTTGCCGGTTGGCGTCCCAATACCGCCCCGAGTCGGAATCGAAGTCCGTCGGAGCCGGCAGAGGGATGCCGTGTCGCAGCGGGACTTCCGCCTCCGGGAAGCGAACGTCCGGGGTAAGGCGGGTGATCGGCGCCGCGCCATCGACCCCCTTGGAGGTGTCGAGCAGGATCACCGACCCGCCGCTCATACCATGGTGCGGTCCGGCGATCGCAACAACCTTCTCCGTGCCCGGAACCGCGCAGGATTCCCAAATGCCGTTCGGAGCGAACGTGTTGTTGCCGAAGTAGATCCGCACGTCCGTCCCGTCCGGACGGACCGTCCAAAGGTTCTGATAGAAAACGGCGTCGCGGTCGACGTAGTCCCAGCGCGTGTAGAGAATCCGCCCGTTATTCAGGATCGTCGGATCCCATTCGTTCGTTTCGTGGAACGAGACCGGATAGATCGCTTCGTCCGACGCAGCGCCGGACGATCCGCCGGGCTCCATCAGAGTCAGCGTGTAGACGTAACAGGGGCCGCCTCCACAACGGTGGTAGCCGCCCCGCCGAGTCGAGACGAGCATCATCCGGCCGTCGGGGAGACAGGTCGGGTTGAAATGATCGTAACGGCCTTCGGTCAGTTTTCTCACGCTGCCCCCGCCGGCCGGCATTTCGTAAACGTGATAGTACCGGTCCATGGTCGCCGGATCGCGCCAACGCTCGGGGGAACGCTCCGCTTCGCAGAACGCGAAGTAGACCCGCTTGCCATCGAACGAAACATCGGAATGCATGAAATTGCCCGCCGGAAACCGGCCTTCCGTCAACGATCGCGCGTTCATCGACTTGCCCGGCTCGTCGAGGACGAAAATCCCGCCACCGGGGCGCGCGGTATAACCGTAGACCTGGGTCAGTTGGTGGCTCATTGCCGACGGGACATGCTTGACCAGCAGGAGCGGGCCGATGTCGAACAGCGGGTTCTTCAGGACCAGGGCGCGGCGAATCTGGTGCACCTCAGTCCAGGTCCGCTCCCAGTCCAGCGGAGCGCCCTGCCCGGCCGCCGCAATCCGCGCCTTGAGGGCCGTCCACCGCTCGGCCAGCGCGCCCAGATCGACCTTCTTCTGGCACAGGTCGCCGACGAGCTGGTCGATCTGCGGGATTCGTTTATGAACCGCTTCGGCGAATGAGCGCGGTTCTTTTGGCGTCCCGATCCCGTCCTGCATTCTCCAATCCCACTGGATCATCCCGTCGACCAGGGCCCCGCGCAGGTTGGGGGAACACTCGGTCGGCTCCAACGACCACGGCCGCCGGACTGGATCAAGGGAGAGCGGAACCGTCGCCGCGCCCGTCCTCCAGACCAGCCGGTCCAATTGCAGCGCGATCGGCCCCCCCTCGGCGGCAACCTCGATCGATAGCCGAGCCGGCTCGAGCTGCGCCGGACTCGATGCAGTGACAGCGCTGGATGCGACCTCGAATTGATGGAAGACGGTGCCGGGCGGGTCCGATCTGCTGAAGCGGACGACTGCCTTTCCGGCATCTGGCCGGTCGCCGGCGAGGGGAGTTGCGCGAACCTCCAGCTTGCCCGGCCCGCTGGGAGCAGGAAGGGTAAGCCGAATCCGATCGCCGGCGTTTAAGTCGACAACCGCACGGTAGTCGGGGCCGGTGCCGGTCGCTGGGTGTCCGAGGAGCAACATCTGCGGCCCGTCGGCGGAGCGGGCGTAAGACCACAGTCCGGCCACGGTCCCATGCGAGGGGAAAACCGCCTCGCCGTTGAGGGAAACGGTCGTTTTCCGCTCATTGCCCTGGACTTCCGAACCGCCGGCAGCAACGAGCGCCAGCGCTGGGCCAGAACACAACACAATCAACAGGCAAACCAGCGCCAGCCTTGCCGCGAGGTGCGGGGGTAACTTGACATCGCTCTTCATTGGCGGATCCCTGTGGCGGTCGAGGCGCGGCGGAGCCGCGCCGTTAGTCCAATTCCAATTCGTACGACGTGTTGGCTTCCGTGACCTCAACTTGGAGCGTCGACTTCTCAGCCGAGTACTTGTTGACGGCTTCGCCGAGCAGCGGCGACTTCTCACCCTGTGTCCCGGCAAGGGATCCGGCTTCTTCGGGCATCGTCAGGAAGAACTTGCCAGCCCCCTTCTGTACGCCATCCACATCGTAGGTGTACTTCATTGCAAACTTGCCGCCCGGGCCCGAAATCGCCGAGCTAATCCGCCCTTCCTTGGGCTGGAAATTGACCGTGACACCTTCAAGCGGTTTTCCCTGGTAGGTAACCGTTCCCTCCAACGCGACAACATCGTAAGGCAGCTTGTCGCCACAGCCGGCGAGGAAAGCCGAGAAGCACACCAGGCATCCCAGCGTTAAACGATAATCGATTCTCGTCATCATTGCTTCCACTCAAAACGTGAGTTTGTGGTTCTTCGGCCAACAGCGGTCTCCTGCCCGGACTCGGACATCGCAACGCTGCTATTCTGCGGATTCGAGCCGCTGAACGAAAGAGTATGCGCGGCGCCAATTCCTAGTTGGCGGTCGTCGTCTCATTTCCTCTGGGAGTGAACGTATTCAGCCAGACCGTTATGTCGATCGTGTCGCTGACGAAGAACACGCTTCCGTCGGCCTTGGCCGCATTCACGCCGCCCGGATGAAAACTCCGCGCCGCCCGCATGACAACCGCCCAATCCGTGGACACCACATTCGGTGGATACGAAAGGAATCGCCTGGCGGGCAGGAGCAGCGAAGTGCAGGTTGCCGTGTGCGATTCCCGCAGGGCCGCCCGAAAGCTCTGCTCTCGCGCAATCGACCACCACTCGCGGTCCGCCGAGAAAAACGCGAAATGCCGCAGTCCGCGTTCGTGAAGATGATCGGCCGCCAGCCGCCCCACCAATTGTTCATCGACACTCACATCCGGCAGGTACTGCTTGCCGTCGCCGAGCAGCTCGACATACGGCTTCCCCAGACCGCGCAGGAACGCGCACGCCTTGGGATTGTGGGAGCGGACGATCATGCCGTCCCCCTCCCAACGGCCAAGTGTCTTCGGTAAACGGCCCAGAACCGCGTGATCTTCAAAGAAGACGTGCCAATCGTCTGTCTCCGCGAGATACTGCGAAACGCCCTCCAGCATTCCGCGTCCATGCCCCCGCGAGGATTCGATCAGGAGAAGGACTCGTTTCTTGGACATGGGCCGCCTCGTGGGAGCAGAGGGAAGCGGGCAGCGTGGGTCCGTAAGCGTCTCAAAACCTTTCAACAACCGTGTTGGCGGCGCCAGAGCGCAAGGCGCTGGCGGACCTGGTCGGGCCGGGCGGCGCCGGTTGTGCCCAGTTGCTGGATCGTGATCGACGCCACGAGATTCCCCACCAGGGCGGCTTCGGGCAGGCTGGCGCCGCCGGCCAGCGCCGCCACAGCGCCGGCCGTGGCGCTGTCGCCGGCCCCGGTCGGATCGATCGGCCCCTCGACCCGCACGCCAGGCACCGCGATCGGTTCCGGGTCCGAGACGAGCATTCCCGCCGCCCCGCGGGTGATGCAGACCGGCGCGCCGGCGCCGCGGCGGAGCGCGGCCAGCGCCGCCAGCAGAAGCTCGCGGGCGACCGGTTCGCCCTGCAGAGGGTTGTCCTGCCCGATCGCTTCAAACTGGTTGGGCTTGATCGCGAGGCCGCGAAACTGCCGGATTCGCAGCCGGCTGTCGGCCCAGAAGATGACGCGGCGATTCCGCGCGGCCAGGGCGGCCAGGGCGGCGCGGACCGGGGAGGTCACCACGCCGCACTCGGCCTCTTCCACCTGGTCGGCGACGATCACCGCGTCGACATCGGCCACGACCGCTGCCAGCGAATCGGCAATCGACCGCTGCAAGGCTCGGCTCGTGGGGCGGCGGTTCTTCGTGTCGTAGCGGCTGTGCTCCCCCTCTAGGCCCGGCACGGTCCGGTCGCAAGGCTTCAGATAGGTCGGCGTCTGGCGATCGGCCACCCGGTGCAGGTGTCGCACGGAGCAGCCCAACTGCTCGAGATCGGCGACCAGCTCGAACCCCTCTCCGTCGTTGCCGCAGAAGCCGACGGCATGGATCGTTCGCACACCGAGCGCGGCGAGATTTCCGACAACCGTTCCGGCCGCGCCGGGGCTGTGCCGAACGGCCACGACCTGGTGAGCCGTCCGGCCGGTTTCGATGCTCACCTCGGCCAGCGAGGGATCGATGTCCAGATACTTGTCGAGGAAGAAATCGCCGACGATCGCGATCCGCAACCGGTCAAACTCCGCGAGAATCTCCGCCAATCGGTCGTCCTGCATCGTGGCGAAGGTCTTCATGGCGCCAGACTCCCGTCGCAGCCGTAGAGATAGTCGACCAGCGCGGAGGCGTCGCGGTAGTCGGGGATCACCATGTCGGCGCCGACGCCGACGAGCCGCTCGCGCTTCCACGGGTCGGGCTTGCCGCTGCGGCCGGCTTCGTCGCTGGCCACGGCCACGGCGGTGCCGCCCGACGCCTTGATGTTCATGACCTCCACGTAGCCGTCGCCGAAGCCCACCAGGCGGCTGCCATCGACCCGGTTCTCGGCCAGAATCCGCGCGATGACCATGGCCTTCGAGAAGGTCTTGAAGTCGTCGACGGCGCCGTGGATCTCCGCACCGAAGTACTCGTCGAGGCCCAGCAGGGCCGCCTCCTCGCGGACATAGCGCTCGTCGGTTCCGCTCGCCAGGTAGAGCCGCGCGCCGCGGTCCCTGAGAGCCCCCAGCAGGTCGAGTGCATGGGGCACGAGCAGCTCCTGGCAAGAAATCCGTCCGCTGCGAAGCCCTTCCAGCCGCCCCTCGATCCGCTGCATCAGCAGGCCGTGATAGCGATGCTTGTATTGAAGGGGCGGCAGCGGCCGGCGGCCCCGCCGCGACACCTCCTCGGCCAGGCGGATCATCTGGTAGATCGTCTGCTTGCCGTTCAGTTCCATGACGAAGTCGAGGACCAGGCGGCGAAGCGCGTCGGCCGGCTCCTGCGTGCCGGTCTCCCGAAGGACGTCGACCATCATCGGCACCATCACTTCCGGCCAGCCCTCGCGGATCAGGCTCAACGTCCCGTCGAAATCAAACAAGATGTGTTCCGGGCGCAGGCTTCGGTCGCGCCGGCGAATCACCTCGATGCCGGTGCCGGGCAGGAAACCAAGCGTCTGGCCAGCCGTCACGGTGGGCCGATAGTCGGATTCATGTGCGGGGCCGTTCATGGCCACTCCCCAGGTTGTCTGCGGCGGTCTCGGACGCCCCACCTGAAATGGACTGGAAATGCCTCGACTCGCCAAGATGTCCCACACCCCGCCGGAGAAGGAACAAGCCCTCCGCCGACGCCCGTGCGGGCGCGACAAGAACGCTCCGGCGGCCGGGTCTTTCGCCAGGCTGCCTGCATCGGGCTCTCCATCCGGGTGCAGACCGCGACCGTGTCAAAAAAACCCTCAAGGTGCGAATTCCCGCAGTTCGCCGTTGCCCACCGAGGACCCGGCTCCGCCTGCTTCCGGCCGCTTGGAGATCGAGCCGCGCCCCTGCCCAAACGTCGAGCGCACCCCAGCCTGCGCCCATCAATGTTCCCCATTCCGGTCGGCATTGCAAGGCCTTGACTTCCCCACCGTTGACAAAACAATTTGGCAACACCGGGACGAACAAGCGGTGTTGCGAGTACCGAAACATGCGGCATCGCGCCGATGTCGTGAGATTCAGAAAACTTGAAATGGAGTCTTGAATGATCCGCGCAACGTTACCCGTCGCTCTTGTGATTGTCCTGGCCGTCACCGCTGGCGCTCTTTTGGCGCAGTACAAAGTCCCCTCCGCCGACGCCCCGGCGACGGGACAACTGGCCGCGGCGAGTCCTTACGCCTCGGGTGGGTGCTGCTCGAAGGGCAAGGCCGGCGAGGCAGCCAACCTGTCGCTCGCTGCGTTAAGGACGGACAGCGAGCCGGCCGGCCGGGCTTCGGGCGGTTGTCCGCTCGTAGGCGCGACTGGAAAGGAATGCTCCGCCGTCAAGGCGGAGTGCTCGGCGGCCACGAAGGATTGTTCCGAAACGCGGAAAGAGTGCTCGAATGGGCAGTCCGCGTGCTCTGCCAAGACGGAGTGCTCCGGCAAACAGGCGGCCTCGTGTGTTGCGGCCGCGAAATGCAGCAGCCAAGAGGACTGCCCGGTGACGGGCAAGGAATGCTCGGGTGATAAGGCGGTCTGCTGTTCGGAGAAGGACCGCTGTGCCGAGGCGGCTCTCTGCTGCGAGAGCGGCAAGGAGTGCTGCGTCAAGTCGGCGTGCTGCGGCGAAGATTCAGAAGTCAAACTGGCCGCCGACAACGAGTAATTGGAGAAAGCGTATTTTCGGGTTGATTCCATTGGTCAGCCCAGGGTGTCGCGTGATCAGCCCAGGGTGTCGCGCTTCGCAGCGCCTTAAGGGTTGAGAGCGGCCTACACCTTTCGCGTTGCGGTGATCCGCCGGAACGATCCGCGACGCGCGTAAGTGACCAGGCCTTTTCGTCCCCTCCCGGTTGTGGCCGCACTGCAAACGGATTTTGCAGCGCGGCCTTTTTCTGCGCGCCAGGGCCAAGGGGACCGGGACTGGGCAAGCCAGAGCTGGGAGGTTAGGCTGGCACGATGAGCGAGCCCGCCGCGCGGGAGCGGGGCACTGCCCGGGCGGGAGCTTGGGAACGAGGGCAAGAGAATGGGGGGATGGAGAAGACCGTGGCGCGCGAAGGATTCCCAGCCGAGCCAGACGTGTTTTCCGCCTTCGCTCCTTGTGGCGACCTGTTCCGCACGGGCGTCGGGCTTCTCTACGAGCGGCTCGCCGGGCACGCCCACGCCGGCCCCAGGTTATCCCGGCCGGCAAACGCCGCGCTTGCCCGCTTGGCGTCGCGGCGCTGCTCGCCGGCGGTTGCCGAGGAGCCGGCCCGTTTTCTCCTCGCCGTCGAGACCTACTACGCCCTGATCGTCAAACTCGCGACCTTCCTGCTGCTCGTGCGGGACGGGCGAAAGTGTCCACCAGCAGTCTTCGGCGGGCGGGGATCGTGGCGGGACACGCTCCGCTGCATGGAGTCGGGTCAACTCGGCGCATCCCTCGGTGTACGGGGGTTTCCCGAGGCCCCACAATTCGCCTGGTATCTGGATGCCTGGGAGCACCGCCTGGACCGCTGGGCCGATGATGCGGTCGGCGCGCTGGCGACCGATCGGCTGGCCGGTTCCGCCGCCGATCCGGCTGCGGGCGCTGACCTGTTCGGTGGGCTCTATCAAGCGCTGCTGCCCAAGCAGGTCCGCCACGGCTTGGGGGAACACTACACGCCGGCCTGGCTCGCCGACCATGTGCTCGACCGCGTCGGATTCGACGGCCGCAGCGCCGGGCGGATTCTCGATCCGACTTGCGGCTCGGGCATATTCTTGCTGCGCGCGATTCGCCGGCTCCGAGATTGCGCAAGGCGCGCCGGCGGCTCCCCCCTCGACCTGATCACCGGTTTCGACGTCAACCCGCTGGCCGTCTTGACCACCAAGGCCAACTGCCTGCTGGCGGTTCGCGACCGGATTGCGGCGGGCGACGGGCCGGCGGCGGCCCCGGTGTTCTGCCGCGATGTGGTTCAAGGCGCGCAGCCGAATCGCTTATCAGGGTCTCTGCCGTTATGCAGATCGGAACCATCGGCGGATTCCTGCCGGTTCGACTACGTTGTGGGCAATCCCCCCTGGCTTTGCTGGGACCTGCTGGCGAGCGACGATCGCCGGAAGACGAAGCGTTTGTGGGAGGAATACGGCCTGTTTTCGCTCTCCGGCTCCGCTGCGCGTCACGGCGGCGGAAAGAAGGACCTGGCAATGCTCGTGCTCTACGCCAGTGCCGATCAATTCTTGCGCGAGGGGGGCCGGCTGGGCATGGTTGTGACGCAGACCCTGTTCCAGACCCGCGGCGCCGGCGACGGATTCCGCCGATTCCGCTTGGGCGCGGACGGAGCGCCGTTGGCAGTCCTTCGCGTGGACGACATGGTAGACATCCGGCCCTTTGCGACGGCGGCGAACTGGACGGCGACGATCGCCTTGGAGAAGGGCCGGGCAACCCGCTATCCGGTGCCCTACGTGCGATGGACGCGTCCGGAGGCGGCCGAGCGCGGAGACGCCCGCCCCGCTGGGAATCGTTTCCACAAACAGCGGCTGGCGGCGGAGCCGATCGATCCGGCGCGCCGTCAATCGCCTTGGTTCGTGCGGCCTGTCGACCTGGGCGTGCCGGTCGGCAGGCTCGTGGGACCGTCGGACTACACGGCCCACTTAGGCGCCAACACCGGCGGCGCCAACGGCGTCTACTGGGTGGAGGTGGCAGCTGGCGAGGGGGATGCCGTGTTGGTCGAGAATCTGTCCGGCCTTGGGAAGCAGGCCTATCCGACGATCCGCTCGAACGTCGAGCCCGACTTGCTCCACCCGCTGATCCGTTGGGCGGACGTGAGCCGTTATCGGGCCGCGCCGTCCGCCTGCCTCCTGCTTGCGCAGGACCCGACCACACGGCGGGGCATCGACGAGGAGACGATGCAGGAGAAGTATCCGCGGACTTACGCCTATTTGCGACGGTTCGAGCGGCAACTGCAGCGACGGGCCGCCTACCGCCGATACCAGCGGGCGGCCCCGTTCTATTCGATGTACAACGTGGGCCGCTACACCGTTGCCGACCACAAGGTCGTTTGGCGGCGAATGGATCGCCGGATCCGCGCCGCCGCGGTCGGGCCGGCCGGCCTGGCCGGGCAGGGCAGCTTGGCCTGGCTGCCTGGCCGTGCGGTGGTTTGCCAAGAAACGTGCGTCCTGATCGCGACAAGAAGCAAGGAAGAGGCCCACTATCTGGCGGCGCTCATGAACAGCGCGGTCGTCGATTTCCTCGTCGGCTCGCACAACGTCCGCGGCGGCAAGGGATTCGGGTCGCCGGGCATGCTCGAGTACTTGAACCTGAGGACTTATGATCGCGGAGACGCCGTGCATCGGCAGCTTGCCGCGCTGAGCCGCCTGGCGCACCGGGCAGCCAGCCTGAATCGCGATTTCGAGCAGATCCAAGCCCGCATCGACTCCGCCGCCGCCCGTCTCTACGGCCTCTGCCCGGCCGATGCGCGGGCGATCGCCTCGCTCGCCGGCAGGGCCGGCCGATAATCGCCGCTTGCCGTCCTCAGACAATCCCCTGCGTGTGGATGTCCTCGTTGGAAAGGAACTCGACCAGCTCTTCGCGCTTCCGCCAGACCTCGGGCATGAACGTGTCCTGGAGGTAGCGCCGGACCATCAGCTTCTGATCGCGGCTGATGCCCGAGGGACCGACAATCTTGTCGAGAATCAGGTTGTCGCCCCGGGCGATGACCGGCAAGGCCCAGCGGGGAGCCAGTTCGTGGCATACAATGCCGCTGACGTACATTGACTCGGCCCCGCGCGTGATTCGCAGCTCGATCAGGCGGAATGTCCCTTGCTGGGGAATCTGTTCCGTGTTGCGTTTCGCGCTGATCAGCCCGCTCGGCGTCTTGAGCTGCCAGCCGGCGCCGTCGGCTTCCCAGACGGCAATGATCCGCTGCCGATCGCAAATCAGATACTTGTTGGGCGGCGCGAGTTCGTTGGGGGGGTTGGCGACCGGCACGACCCGCGCGAGGCCCTCGGTCTCTTGAGGCGGTTCAACCGGGACAACCGGCGCGTCCTCGGCAGCATTCTCGGCCTCCGCCGCGGGGGCGGCCGGAGCCTGGATAAGCACATCGCCGCCGCACTTGGGGCACTTGCGCGTCTGGCCGATGAGTTTTTCCTTGGCGTTCAACTTGCTTTGGCAGCCAGGACAAGTGATTCGCAGCATCGGTCCATTCTCCGCGTCGTGCCCAGTCCATCCGCCGACCCCCCGGCCTCGCCGGCAGCCGGCTGGAAAGGTCAGCCCCGCCTCGCCATGGGGGGAGGAGACGTTCGCATTGTTCTGCCCGGCGATCGTGGATGATGCCGGCGCTGGCAGCCGATCACGGGCACTCTCCCGGGGCGCGAACGCCCAGGCTCGCCGAGAGCAATACCACCCGGCAGGCATGCCCCATGGCCCCACCTGTCAGCCTATCAGATTCGATTGGTGCGGGCAAGAAAGTGCCCCGCTCGATCAGCTCCCCAGAGGGAGCGGCGGCCCTCGGTACGGATTGCTCCAGGTGTCGCGGAGAGCAAGGATCGGCAGTTTTCCCGCGGATTTTCCCGTCCAATGGCACGCGTCGTGGGGGCCGTGCGCTGGAGATGATTGCGTAGTCTCGTTCGATTGCTTAAAATAGGCTGACTTTGAGAGCATTCTTGCTTATGCCGCGTTCCGCAGTTCGGTTTTTCATGAGTGTTTCAATCGGCCGAAGCGACTTGTTGGATGGTGTTTGACATGGCGGCTCCGTGAACGCCGGCGACTCAGGCCGCGCCGGATGCGGCACGAGTGCTGGGCTGTTGGCGTTTTGGAGCCGCCTGCTGTCACATCCATTAAAGGGGACTGCCGGACAGAGGACGGATCGCGTTGGAGGGTGTTTCGCCCGCAAGCCACCCGTCCGAATTGGGCGCAAGTCTTCGTGCCGGCCCTCGTTCACCACTTAGCGGGAGTTTGAATCGCCGTGCCATTGGATCGATTGCCCGGGATTTTTTTCGGTCCTTCCACTCTCGTTGAATTGGTCCGCCACCGGGCCAAGTACCAGAGAGACGACGTCGCCTTCACCTACCTGGTCGACGGAGAGGAAGACGTCGTCCAGATGACCAACGGAGAATTGGACCGCCGGGCCCGGGTGATCGGCACCTGGCTCGAGGCGCACCATTTGTCGGGCGAGCGGGCTCTGCTGGTCTATCCGCCGGGCCTGGAGTTCATCACGGCGTTTTTCGGTTGCCTGTACGCCGGGGTCGTCGCCGTACCGGTCTATCCGCCGCGCCGCAACCGTTCGCTCGAGCGCATCCAGGCGATCGCCGACGACGCCGAAGCCAAGGTGGCCCTGACCACGAATGCCGTCCTGGCACGGATCGAGTCCCTGATCGACGAGACGCCGCACTTGAAGGAACTCACCTGGATTTCGACGTGCACGCTCGGCGACGAGACGGCGGACCACTGGGAGATGCCGGATATCCACGCCGACACGCTGGCCTTCCTCCAGTACACCTCCGGCTCGACCGGCACCCCCAAGGGCGTGATGCTCAACCATGCGAACCTGGTGCACAACTCGGCGTTGATTTCCTATGGTTTTGAGCACTCGCGGAGCGGCAAGGGCGTGTTCTGGCTTCCCAGCTATCACGACATGGGGCTGATCGGCGGGATTCTGCAACCGCTTTACGTCGGGCGTCCCAACGTATTGATGTCGCCGATGGCCTTCCTGCAGCGCCCGTTCCGCTGGCTCTCGGCGATTACCCGTTTTCGCGGCACGACCAGCGGCGGGCCGAATTTCGCCTACAAGCTTTGCGTCGAGCGGATCACGGACGAGCAGATCGACCAGCTCGACCTGAGTAGCTGGGAACTCGCCTTCAACGGGGCCGAGCCGGTCCGCGCGGACACGCTGGAGGCGTTTTCCAAAAAATTCGCCCGCTGTGGCTTCCGGCCGGAGGTATTCTATCCCTGCTACGGCCTGGCCGAAGCGACGCTGATCGTGACCGGCGGCTGGGCCAAGATGGCGCCGGTGATTCGCGCGTTCGACGCGCAGGCGCTGGCGGAGGATCGCGCCCTGCCGGTCGATGCGGATTCGCCCGCGGCGAAGCATCTGGTCGGCTGCGGCGAGAACCTGCCGGACCAGCGGGTGGTGATTGCGGATCCGGAGACGCGGCGGCCGCTGGACGAAGGCTGCGTGGGAGAGGTCTGGGTCTCGGGGCCGAGTGTCGCTCTGGGATATTGGCGCCGCCCCGACGCCACCGAAGAGGTCTTCAAGGCCCGGCTGGCCGAAAGCGGCGAGGGGCCCTTTCTGCGGACCGGCGATCTGGGATTCATCTTCGCCGGCGAGTTGTTCATCACCGGACGGCGCAAGGACCTGATCATCCACCACGGCGTCAACGTCTATCCGCAGGACATCGAGAAGACCGTGCAGGAGAGCCACCCTCGCCTGCGCGCCGACTGCGGGGGAGTGTTCTCGGTGGAGGTCGGCGGAGCCGAACGGCTGGTGGTCGTTCAAGAGGTCGAGCGCCATCGTGGCGTGGACCCCGCCGAAGTCGTCGACGCAATACGCCGCGCGGTTTCCGCCGAGCACGAGATCGGCCTGGACGCGATTCTACTAGTCAAGGCGGGCAGCGTTCCCAAGACGACCAGCGGCAAGATCCAGCGGCATGCGTGCCGCGCCGGCTACCTTGAGGGGACGCTCAACACGGTCGCCTGGTGGGAGGCCGGCAAGCCTTTGGACACGCGCGAGGGGCCGCGGCGGCCGCAGCCGGCCAAACTGCCGGTCGCCCCGGCAGTCTCCCCGGCCGCCCCGGCAGTCTCCCCGACCGCCCCGGCAGTCTCCGCGGCCCGCAGCGCGGGCAACAACGGCAAGAAGGTTGCGAAAACGGTCCAGCCCGCACCGCGGCCGGCCAAGAAGGCCGCGACGACCGTCGATATCGTTCTGGAGGAGGTGCGCCGCGTCGCGCGGGAGCGTGCCGATGGATTGACGCTCGACGCGCCGATCACCGAGCTTGGCATGGACTCGCTCGAGCGGATGGAGATTGTCGCCGCCCTGGAGGAGCGCTTCGGCGGCCGGTTCCCCGAGGAAGTGCTTCCCGAGATGATCACCTGCCGGCAGGTGGTCGAGGCGGTGGAACGCTACCTCGGCGGAGTGGAACGTCCCGCGACGATCCGCCCCGCCAATTACCAGACTCCGGTCGAATACTACCGGATTGAAGCCTTTCCCGAGTACCTCAAGCTCCGCGAGGGGCTGAACCTGCTGGAATCGACCGGGCTGTCGCCGTATTTCAATGTGCACGAAGGCGTGACGCGCGACACGACGACGATCGGCGGGCGGGAATTGATCAACTTTTCAAGCTACAACTACGTGGGGATGTCTGGCGATCCGGTTGTGACCGAGGCCGCCCAGCGCGCCTGCCAACGCTACGGAACGAGCGTTTCGGCGAGCCGTCTGGTCTCCGGTGAAAAGGACCTGCACGGACAGCTCGAGCGGGCGATCAGCCAGATGGTGGGGGCCGAGGACGCCGTCGTCTACGTCGGTGGGCACTCGACCAACGAGAGCACGATCGGCCACCTGTTCGGCCCGGGCGACCTGATCCTCCACGATGCGCTCTCCCACAACAGCATCCTCCAGGGGAGCATCCTCTCCGGCGCACGGCGGCGGCCCTTCGCCCACAATGACTGGCAGGCGGCCGACGAGATCCTCACCAAGTGCCGGCACGAGTATCGCCGGATTCTCCTGATCATCGAGGGCGTCTACAGCATGGACGGCGACATCCCCGACTTGCCCCGCTTCATCGACGTCAAACGCCGCCATCGCGTCCTGTTGATGATCGACGAAGCCCATTCGATGGGCGTCCTCGGGGCCACGGGGCGCGGCATCGGCGAGCACTTCGGCATCAACCGGGCCGACGTCGACATCTGGATGGGCACGCTCAGCAAGTCGTTCGGGAGTTGCGGGGGCTATATTGCCGGCACCAAGGCCCTCGTCGAGTATCTGAAGTACACCTCGCCCGGTTTCGTCTACAGCGTCGGCCTCTCGCCGCCCAACGCCGCCGCCGCCCTGGCTTCGATCCGCCTCTTGGAGGCGGAGCCGGAACGGGTAGCGCGCTTGCGGCACAGGTCGCGGCTCTTCCTGGAGCTGGCGCGCGGCCGTGGAATCAATACCGGCAAGAGCAAGGATTCACCGGTCGTCCCGGTGATCCTGGGCAATTCGATGCACGCCCTGCAACTGTCCAAGGCCCTCTTGGACCGCGGCATCAACGTGCAGCCGATTCTCTACCCCGCTGTCGAAGAAAGCGCCGCAAGGCTGCGGTTCTTCCTCACCGCGCTCCACACCGAGGAACAGATTCGCACAACGATCGAGGCAATCAGCGAGGAACTCGAAAAGATCAACCCCGCGCACCTGATCCAGGCCGCCTCAGGCGAGGTTTCGCACGGAACGGCCTAGCCCATCCACGCGGGGGCGGCCTGGCTCGCCCAGCCCGGGCGGATTTCGGCCGGGCCGGGATCGTCCCCGCAAATCGTTGTTCTTCCCTGCCGAGTTCCACCCGTGCGGATGCCAGTCGCCGTGGTCCCGCCTTGAGAGCGGCAATCCCGCCGGATCGCCGACTCCCCGCTTCAGGCGCCCCGCGCGTCAGCCGATCGGATGCTCAACGCGGCGCGGCCGGCGGATGATACTCGGGAGAGGAGGCGGCCCGCTGATCTCCAGGGCGATTGGCGATCGCGGGGGAATCGCCCGGCGGAAAGCCGGCCCCGTTTGCAGGAATTTGCTGGAAATGGAGGTTGTCGAATCCGCCGCATAACGGTAATAATGAGAAAAGTCAAGGAGTTGCTCCCGTAGGAGAGGATACGATCTCGAATCCGGCCGTGGTTCAACGGCGGGTGCCCCGCATGCGACACAATGATCTTGGATCGTGCCGCATCGTCCCCCCGGTCCGTCCGCCATGCCGGGGCGCGGATCAGTTGGCTGCTTCAAGGTTTTGACCCAAAGGGGACCAGATTGCTTACCGAGCACCAGATCAACCAGAGTTGGCGACGGCTGTTCAGCGGCGGGCATGTTGACGAGAAGACGATTGAAAAGGCGGAAAGCCTACTGGATGGATTGAGGCCTGAGAGTCCGCTTCGTCATCGGCTCGGGGCCGAACTGGAAGAGCTTCGCAAGCTGAAGCTTCAGGAACAGCGCTGACCGGAGGCGGGACCGGCGGACCGCTCGAACACGTGGCCGTGGCCGCCGGGCCGCCGGCGAGGGACAATCCCGCAATCAAAAAAACCGCGCCGCGAGACCTGAATCGTCCTCGCGGCGCGGGATCATTTCCGCTCGATCGGCGCCGGGTTCTGCACCGGCTGCCTGCTAGTAGTTGACGAGCACGCCGAAGTTGAACCCGTGCATGAACACGTCTTGCCGGTTGTTCGCCATCGAGATTCCCATGTTGGGCACCTTGTAGACGTTCAAGGCGTCGGCTCGGGCGATCCCGTCCATCCAGATCCCCGTCCAGCCTGCGCGGACGCCGATCGCCCGCGTGAGTTGATAGTTCAGGTTCACCCGGAGTTCGACGACGGGGCTGAATTCGCTGGCGTGCTTCGAGTTGGTGAATGACGTCGGCGACATGAGCAGCGGGCGGCCCTCGCCGGCCGTTCCCTCATCGTCCTCCGCGTAGGTGAAGCCGGGAGTCAGCCGGCTCCCGAGAGTCCCCTTCTGGTAGATGTTCTGGTTGTTGAAACCGGCAAAGAAACGCCCGGAGGCGTCCAGGGTCCAGCGATCGCAGGTGCGGAACCAGCGGAGGCCCACCTGCGGGCCGACGATGTTGTTCTCCGCGTCGGTGAACCAGTCGCTGTCGGCCAGCGAGGACCCCGGGCCGGCGAACACCAGCGGTTCCTCGTCGTCGTCGTCCTCGTCGTTCACGTCGTTTTGGCCGGTGATCGACAGCATGTCCTGGAATTCCAGGTAACGGGCACCGACGTAGATTTCGAACAGGCCGCCGCGGGGATTGGAATGCAGGCGGTAGGTGTACATCCATTCGATGCCCCACGTCTCCACCCGCGACTCGGCAATCAGATCGTCGAACGTCACCGGCAGGTCGCGGAGCACGGCGAGCACCTGGTCGTCCTCGTCCTCCCCGACGATGATGATTCGATCCTCTGGCGGGACGTCGGATGGAAATTCCGAGCCTGGCAGGGTGTAGTAGCCCTGCAGCAGTTTGTGGCTATGGAGGCCGAACGGCGGGTCTTCCCAAACCATGTTGGCGCCGGAAGCGACGATCTCCTGGCCGTGGCTCTTCAGCCACATGCCGCCGAGGTGCCAACCGTGGTGCCCCCAGCGATCGCCCATCTCCAGGCGGTGGCCGCCGTGCCACTGCTGCGTGAAGCTGTCGGTCGAAAGCGAATTCGTCTGGATCGCCATGTCATGGCTATAGGGACCGTACCAGACCTGGCGGCCGTTGCTCGGGAACCCGACCGGCGCCCCGTCCGATGCAGAAATCGACATCCGCAGGTAGTCGGCGGTGAAGAAGAAACCTTCGTTCGGCCGCACGCCTCCGCCGTACGTGCTGGTTTCCCCGGGAGCGAACAATTGCATGTCCGCAACTCCCTGCCCCAATGCCGGCAAGGCCGTCAGGAGCACACCCGTCAACGCGGCCATCCACGCGGTTGTTCGATTAAGCGACATGATCGTTGACCCAATTCGGTGTCTGCTTTGGTCTCTGCACGACACAGCCCCACGCGAAACGCGAGCCTGTGAAACTCTGGTCGTGACGATAGTATCGGACTTGCCAGTCGCGCTAGTTGAGCAAGATTGGCAAGCCGTACCCGATTTCCGAGTATTCTCGCTTCGGTAGACCTTGCCGCCGAGAAGATGGGAAACTTCGCGGAAGCCGGGAGACTCGCCAGCCGGTCGGTTTCCCGACGGTCTCGCCACCGCCCCGCTTCCGCGCCCCCCCACAAGAGGAGCAGCCCGGGGCAAACACGCCCCGGGCTGCGTCGGTCAATCGAATTGGCGCGCGGCGCCGGAACTGTGCCTAAATGTCGTTCCAGCCGGCCGGATCATCGTAGGTCAATACGATATCGACCGCGCTGACGCGCCTCGTGTCGACGCCGCTCTGGTCCGGCTGGCGGTAGACCTCGATCCGGTCGAAGGCCATCGCCTGGTAGAGCAGATCCAGGCTCCGATCGGCGGCAGTCCCACCGACCGGAACATTGCCGTACTTGTACATCCGCGCGGAGACCTCGTCGATCACCAGGTGATCGTCGCCGGCGGTATCGATCAGCCTGGCAATGTGGCCCGTCCCGGGAGTCGCCGTGGCTTCGACCGTGGCGAACTTCCGGGCCGTGACCTGGAAGTCCCTGCCGCTGGCCGACTTGCCGAACAACTCGCCTTTTTCGTGCAGGCCCTTGAAGACCTGCTTGTTGGTGGTGTTCGGCTCGTCGAAGAATACGGCCTTGTCCTGGTCGCCACGCGTCGATCGCGCGAGGACCGTCTCGAACAGTTGCGCGGTGATGCTGTAATTGGCCTGCGCGCTGGAGAGTTTCGACTCGCTGGGCGTGCCAACAAACTCCTCGACGTGATTCTGGCTGGCCAGCAGGCGGGCCCGGTCCTCTCCGCCGCGGTTGGCAACCGCGTAGACGGTGGGGAAGTTCTTCGCCCGATGGTAGTAGCCGGAGCCGGACATTTTGGAGAACCGGACGTCCTTGGTGTCGTCGAAATACGCCTTGAAGTCGTCGTCGCCGGCCGAGTCATAGAGGTAGGCCTCGTCGGTCGAGCTCGTCGAATAACCATGGGCGTAATGGAAGCCCTTGGCGCGGTGGAAGTATCCATCGCCCTGCATTGAAGCCCAGCCTCCGCTGCCATCGGCCTTGAAGATGTCCTTTCCGGCCGTGTCGTACATCAAGACCTCGTCCGTGCCGCCGCGGGCGTACGCGTAGACTTCCTCGAAGCCGATCGCGGTCTGCGAGTAGCCGGTGCCCGTGGCGGTGGCCTGGCCGACGCGGATCACGAACGAGTCGTTGCCGGCCGAGCCGTTCATCTCCACGACCTTGTCGTAGCCCCCCTTGCCGTCGACCGTGACGATCTCGACCGAAGTGGCCTCGACCGTGTAGCCAACGCCCTCGAAGAGGACCTTGCCCGGCCACATCGAGACGCTCTCGTTGGCCGCGGTCCCAATGATCGACACCGTGTCGTTGCCGCCCATGCCCTCGAAGAGGATCTTTTCGACAGTCGAGGCGGCCGTGTAGGTCTTGCCGTTGACCTTGATCACCCAGTCCTTGGGAGTCGCCCCGCCGATGAATTCGAAGGTGTCGGCGCCCGAGGTGCCGAGCAGTTTCAGCTCCTTGCCATCGTCTGAGGCCGTCACCGGCGGATCGACGAACCGAGCGTAGATGTCGGTCTGCGGCACGAGAATCGTGGTCTCGGTATCTTCCGGATCGGGCAGGAGGACTTCGGTCGTGCCCTCCCAGACGACGACGTAGTGGCCCGCCGCGTCCATCGCCACGTCGGACCGCCGCTGATCGTTGGCGACGACCGCATTGATGCGGAACTCGCCAACCGGCTCGGTCTGGCCGGGCACGATGAACGGGCTGCCGTCCGCGTTGTACATCTTGGCGAAAATGCCGTAGAATTCGCCGCGATCCCCCTCGTTGCCCCAGCCCGACCAGGTGACGACGAAGTCGCCGTTGGAGGCCATGGCGACGGCCGGCTCGAATTGCCAGTCCGGGGTGTAGGTGTTCACGCGGAACTCATTGCCCTGGGCCGCGCCGCTGGCATTGTACCTGCGGCCGTAGATTCCGTAGCCGCTGCCATCCTGGCCGAAGCTCTGCCAGACGATCACCGAATTGCCGAGGTCGTCCATGGCAATTCGCGGCGACTCCTGCTCGGAGGTCTGGTACTGGTTGACGCGGAACTCTCCGCCAAGCCGTCCGCCCGTCTTGTTGAACCGCTGCGCGAAGACGCCCATCGAGCCGTTGTCCTGCTCCGCGCCGGTCCAGACGATCGTGAAGTCGCCGTCGGCGTCCATCGCCACGTCGGGCTTGCGGACATGGGTCCCGAGCGTCGTGTTGGCGCGGAATTCCGCCGAAGCCGCGCCGGAGCTGCTGAACAGCCGGGCCATGATCCCGCCCTGTTCCCAGCTCCGCCAGGCGACCACGAAATTGCCCGCCGCGTCCATCGCCACGGCCGGCTGCTCCTGCACGCCCTTGGAGGTCGTGTTGATGGCGAACTGGCCGCCGAGCGGATCGCCCAGGGCGTTGAACCGCTGGCCGAAGATGCCGGCTTCATCCACGTCGCCCAGAGCCGAGGTGCCGGGCCCGGACCAGACGACGAGGAAGTTGCCCGCATCGTCGATCGCCACGTCCGGTTCGAGCTGTTCGCCGGTCGTCAGGCTGTTGACGAGGAAGGCGTCGTTGTTGCCGTAGCGGTTGCGGATCGGCCGGTCGTTGGCGTCGAACATCCGGGCGTAGATGTCCGACTGGGTGACGGTGATCGTCTCCTGCGGGTTGTCCGGGTCGGGGATTTCGACGTCGGCCCGCTCGACCCAGACCGCCACGTAGCGACCGGAGGCGTTTCGCGCGACCGCCGGATCGAACTTGTCGCCGATCAGGTTCGTGTTGAGGATCGGATCCAGATCGCCCGGGTTCGGATCGCCGGGCGTCAACTCGTGGACGCGGAAGCTGAAGCCCATGCCGCCGGTGGGGCTGGTGGGCGGCATGAAGGTCAGCCCGGTGCCCGCGGGGCGGAGGCCCGAAACCGCCAGCGAGTTGCCCGCCAGGTCTTTCAGTTGCGACCGGGCGATCAATTGATAGTATCCGTTGGCCAGGCCATCGGGATAGACGGCCGAATTGAAGGTCAACGTGGCTTCCCATTTGTTGGTCGCCGGGTTCAGGGCGAAGTCGACCTTGCTGATTGCGTCGACCAGTTCCGCCCCCAGTCCGTTGACCAGCGCCCAGTTGCTCGGATTGAGCACGCTGTTGAAGCCGGTTGCGCCGCCGCTGGTCGACATCGGCTCGTTGAAGACGACGACCAGTTGCCGCGGGTTGTTGAACAGGTTTTCCCCCTCGCCGATCATTTCGCCGTCCGTGGTGCGGAGTTCGGTCGCCCACGGGCCGGCCGTGTCGCCGCCCGCCGTGTAGCGGCGGGCGAAGATGCCGTGGCGATCGCCCACCCCCTGGCCGCACCAGGCGACCACGAATCCCCCGTTGGGCTGCATGCTGATCGACGGGTAATGCTGGATGCCTTCCCGCGTCATGTTCACGCGCCCCTGGGTGCTCGTCGGCACGGCCAACGGATCGAAGGTCCGCAAGAACACCCCCTCGTTATCGAGATTGGCGAACAGGTCGCTGTTCGTCGGGTCGAGCGGGTCGTTCTCGCCGCCGGCGCCGTTCCAGACGACGGTGAAGTTTCCGTTGGCGTCGACGCCAACCGCCGGGTTGACCTGCTCGCCGGCGAAGTCCGGCAGGTTGACCTGCCCGGTGGCGCCCTCCGTGATCGTGACTTCCGGCGGCAGGGTCGGATCGTCCTCGTCGGGAGTGATCAGCAGTTCGAACTGCTGGAAGAACACGCCATAGCTGGTCGGGCCGACGTCGTCCTGCCCGAAGGCCTCCCAGACGACGGTCATGTTGCCGTTTTCGTCGAGGTCAAGCTGCGGGTTGCGCGCCGTGCGGAACAGATCGCCGCCGCCGGTCCCGCCGCCGTCATCGGCCTGGAACTCGGGAGCCCATTCGGTCCCGCTGCTGTCGAAGAACTTGGCCATGATCTGGCTGTCGGTGATCACGCCGCTCGTCTGGGCGGTGATCTGGTCCCAGGCGACGGCGAAGTTGCCCAGCGGGTCCATCGCCACGGCCGGATTCGTCGAGGGCAGGCCGGGCTGCGGCGACTGGGCCGGGAGGATCGTGTCGTTGACCACAAAGTCCGTCGTCACCGCTTCGCCCTTGAGGTCGAAGAGCCGGCCGCGGATCTCATTGAAGTAGCTGCCGATCGAACCGCTCTCCGATGCCCAGACGACCACGAAGTTGCCGAAGTAGTCCATCGCCACGGCCGGGTTGAGCTGGTTGTTGGCCGTCTCGACGTTGACGCGGAACTCGTCACTCAACGCCGTGCCGACCGCGTTGAACCGGCGGGCGAAGACATCCCAGCTCCCGTCGTCGCTCGTGCCTTCCGACTGCCAGACGACGACGAAGTCGCCGTCGGCGTCCATCGCGATCGCCGCGCTGTTCTGCATCCCGGCAACGGTCTGGTTGACGAGAATCTCGCCCGTCAGCGGCCTGCTCGCGCGGTCGTAGAGGCGCATGTAGACGCCGCCACCGATCGGATCGTCCGGATCGTCCTGGCCGTAACTCGTCCACACGACGGCGTAGTCGCCGTCGTGGTCGACGGCCACCGACTGGGTGGATTCCTCGCGGGCCTGGCCGGTCCCCAGCGATGGCCCGAAGACCTGGACGTAATTCGGCTGGTCCGGGGCAACCTCGTTGACCCGCTGCTCGGGGCCGAGCTGCGCGGTGCTGGAGACGGAGAACCGCAGCTTGTAGCCGGGGTAGCCGGAGAATTCCGGGCGCGTTCCAGGGAACCCGTCGAAATCGCCGTCCAGGGCATTGCCGAGGAAGTACTCCCCGGAGTCGTCGTAGCTGTCATATTCATAGTTGTCGTTGATCCGATCGCGGACGGTCAGCACATAGTCGCCAACCGGCAGCCCCTGGGTGCCGGCCGCGACGCGGTCGCCGTCGAGATGCAGGATCGCTCGATACTTGTTCAGTTCCGGGACGAAGCCGAAGTCCACGCCGGTGATCACCCCCTGCATGGTGACGCCGCCGCGTTCCAGGGTCCAGTTCGTCGGATTCAGGACGCTGTCCAGCCCGTCCGTCCCGTCGCGCACGGAGAGGTCCTTGCCGAACAAGACGTGCAGTTCCGTCACGCCGCCGCCGACGGAGGGAACCGGCAGGATGTCGCCCTCGAAGACCGGCTTGCCGTCCTTCGTCGAGACGCCGGTGACCCAGGGACCGTCCTCCTCGTCGATCTCGAGCACGCCGCGGCTCAAGTAGCGGTAGACCTCGCTGGAGCCCGGGTTCAGGCCGGGACCCTGCCAGACAATCACGAATTGACCCGCATTGTCCGAGGCGACCGAGGGGAAGATCTGCTCCCCGGAGGTGAGCTTGTTGGCCCGCGTCTCCGCGCCGATCCGCTCCAGAGTGAACCCGAACCTCTGGAAGAAGATGCCGGTCACGTCTTGCCCATCATCGGTGATGCCATTGCCCTGCCAGGCGATGACAAAATCGCCCTGGTTGTTGAAGTCCACCGAGGAGAGCGACTGGTCGCCGACCGTGGTCGAGTTGACGAGGAACTCGCCGCTCCGCTCGGGCACCCGCTCGATCTCCAGGCTCCAACCGTTGAAGACCCCGCTGACATCGGGGTAGGCCGGGTCGTTGCGATCCACGTCCTGGACGATCAACGTCCAGGTGCCGCTCGTCAACTGGCCGTCGAAGGCGCTGAGCGGCTGCTCGGGCCGATACCCCAGGGTGTTGATGAACGGCGGGGTCGCCGTCGGATCGAGGATGCTGATGTCGGCTTCGTCGTCGAAGAGCGTGTCGATGAAGTCGGCGCCGGCGACGCCGCTGCGGGGGACATTCGCAAACAACGTGATCTCGGTGCCCGACGGGCTGATCAGGCGGACCTGCACGTCTCTGGGCGAGGCGTGCTGGATGTTGAGCATCAGGTTGATGTCGTTGATCGTGAAGGCGTCCGGGAACGTGTCCGGGATCTCGATCGTCGAGGTGATCGTGGTGCCGTAGCCAAACGGCCGCGCCGTCGTGTCGCTGGCGTAGGTCTGCACCGGATCGACGGCGCCCTGCTCATCGAGGAGCGAGACGTTGATCATCTGGCCGAAGACCGCCTCGCCACTGCCATCCTGGGCGCCGCTGGCGGTCCAGGTGACGACGAAGTTGTTGCCATCCGGGGTGAAGGCCACGTCCGGATAGCGCTGGTTGCCCAGCCGGGTGTCGTTGACGATGACTTCGCCCCGGCTCAGGCTGGATCGCGGCGAGCCGTCGGCGTGGAACACGCGGGCAATCACGTCGTCGCCGAAATTTGCTCCCTGCTCCGATTGCCAGGCAATCACGAAGTCGCCCTGCGAACTCATGTCGATCGACGGGTACCGCTGATTGCCGGCGATCGTCACGTTGACCAGGAATTCGGGGGCCAGCGGCTGGCCCGCCGAGTCGAAACGCCGCGCGTAGATGCCGTATCCGGAACCCGGCTGGCCGCCTCGCTCCTGGGCGTAGCTGGCCCAGGTGACGATGAAGTCGCCGTCGACATCCATCGCCACGGACGGCCAGATCTGATTGTCTTTGGTGTAGGTGTTGACGCGGAAGACATTGCTGAGGGCCGCGCCCTTGGCGTTGAAACGCCGGGCGTAGATATCGGCGTCGACCTTGGGCATTCCCGTGATCGGATCGATCACCGGATTGCCCTGGGCGTCGGTCACCGCGCGGAGATTCGTCCAGGTGACCACGAAGTCCCCATCGGCGTCCAAGGCCACGGCGGCGTAACGCTGATCGTCAGCGGCGAACTCGCCGGCATTCGCGGCGCCCTGGAGGACCGGGATCGGCCCCAGGTCGTCGCCCGGCGATCCATCCGGGTTGAACCGCCGGAAGTAGACGCGCTCCTTGCCGTCGTCCGTTGCCGTGAACACGACGACGTGATGCCCGTCGGCATCCGCGGCCACGGCGCCGCGGTTCTCGCCGGACAGGTGCGGACCGCCGGGCGGGAACGTATCGTCATCGCCGGTGACCGGCCGGTCGGAATCCGGATCGTTCGGGTCGGGCTCCGGCCCGGGCCCGGGACCGGACGTGCGGGACTCGATCGTGAATCGGTGTTCGTAACCGCCCAAGCCGAACGTCGTCGGACTTGCGCCCGGGATGCCATTGTAGTCCCCGTCCAGCGCGTTGCCGGTGCTGATCACCGCGCCGGTCGCCGGATTGACCAGCGCCGAGCCGTCGGTGATCAGGTCGCGGACCGTCAGCACGTAGACGCCGTCCTTCAACGGCGCGGTGCCGAAGTTGACCCCGTTGCCGTCGAAGGTCACGATCGCCTCATACTTGTTCGTCAGCGGATTCAAGCCGAAATCGACGCGCTGGATGCCGCCGACAATCTCGCTGTTGTTGCGGACGATCGCCCAGTTGTTCGGATTCAGCACGCTGTGCAGCCCGCTGGCGCCGCCAACCGTGGAGAGCGCTTCGTCGAAGACGACCGTCAGCGTCTGGAGCCCCTCATCGGGATCGACCTCCACCTTCCCGTCGTTGGGCAACCGCTCGCCCTCGGCGAGCACGTCGCTGACGATCGGCCCGATCAGGTCGGGGCGCTGGAAGTTCGACGCGCTGTCGTACTTGTAGACGGCGGTCGTGCCCGGCAGCGTGCCGACGCCCGTCCAGCCGATGACGAAATTGCCGCGTGTGTCCATGCCGATCGACGACATCCACTGGTTTCCGTCGGTTTGCCGGTTGACGCGGGTTTCGCCGCCGAGCCGGGTTCCGCCACCGTGGTAGCGCTGGTAGTAGACGCCATGGCCCGACGGATCGCTCTGCATCGGCTGGTTTCCCTTGCCGCTCCAGGTGATCACGAAATTGCCCGGGGTGTCCATGGCCACCGAGGAGTACATCTGGTGGCCTTCGTTGGTCGAATTGACCTGGAACGAGCTGGGCTCCGCGTTCACGTCGGTGATGTCGAGGCTCCACGAGCCGATCTCCGGCGAGAGCGCCGAGAGCGACCCCGTCTCATTGTTGCCCGGATTCCGGTCCTGGACGATCAGGGTCCACGTCCCCTGCGCGTCCTCGCCGACAAACGCCGCCAGCGCTTCCTGCGGCACATACGCGCCCTCGTAATTCGGCACCGCGCCGCGGTCCGAGTTGTTGATGCTCACCCCGGTCGGCGCTTCGTCGTCGAAGATCGTGTGGTCGAGGGTGTTGCCGGCGGGCCGCGAGCCGTCGACCAGCGGCTTCGGCAGGCTGCTGAAGAGCACCACGGTGGCGCCGCTGGGGCTTTGCAGGCTGACTTCCAGGTCCTCCAGCCGCGTATGCGTGAGCAGCCCCAGCTGCAGATTGACGTCGGCGATCGTGAAGCTGTCCGGGACGTCAATCGAGAACTGGTGCGTCTGCGAGATGACGTGCGAGTAGGGGTCGAAGTAGTGCCGCGGCTGTTGGCCGGAGATCTCGGCCCAGACCGAGGTGCCGCTCGTGTCCGCCGCCGAATCCGTCCAGGTCACGACATACGCCTCGCCGTCGAACCGCATCGCCACGTCCGGATAGCGCTGGTGCCCCACGGTGATGTCGTTGACCAGTACGGGCGGAGCCTTGGGCGTGCCGTCGGCGTTGAACTCGCGGGCGTAGATGTCGTCGTCGACGCCGTTCTCATCGCTCTGCCAGGCGATGACGAAATCGCCCAGGGCGGCCATCGCGATGCTCGGCAACCGCTGGTTGCCCGTCGTGGTCACGTTGACGAGGATCTGGCGGCCGAGGTTCTCGCCGGCGGCATTGTAGCGGCGGGCGTAGACGTCGTAGTCCGACGTCGTGGCCCCCGTCGCGCGGCTGTCGTTGGTCCAGGTGATCACGAAATTGCCATCGACGTCCATCGCCACGTCGGACCACTTCTGCATCGCAGCCATCGAGCCGTTGACACGGAACGCCTCCGTCACGTCCTCGCTGATCACGGGAACCTCAAATCCGCCGACGTCCGTCAGCCCGAGGATCCCCGCCCGGGCGGGGAACGCCCGGGCGTAGATGTCGCCGTCTCCCTCGGTATAGTTGGTCCAGGTGATGACGAAGTCGCCGTCGGGATCGATCGCCACGCTGCCGAACCGCTGCGCGCTGGCCATCAATTCCGGGTGCGTCGAGGGGGGAGTCACCGCGATGATCGGGAAGGCGTCGATTCGCGTGCCGATCACGTTCTTGTCCCCGTCCAGCAACGGCAGATCGGCCGGCGTCCCGTCGGCGTCGTAGCACCGCATGAACAGCCGATCGCGGCCCAGATCGGTGTCGTAGGCCGTCCACACCATCACGTAGTCGCCGTCGGCGTCGACGGCCACCGCATTGGGGCTTTCCGGATAGAGCGTGCCGGTGATCCGGTCCGCTCCGCCGACGATCGGGTCGACGGGGGTATCGACCGCGTCGATGTGGACCGCGAAGGTCCGCCCCATGGGAACGCCGCTGGCCGCCGGACCGAGCGAGCCGAGCGGGTTGCCCGCCAGGTCGCGCACCCCCGAAATCCCCCCCAAGGCCGACGGCGAAAGCGCCGTGATCCTGTACTCGGCGCTGCCGAGCGGGAAGACCCCCGGCACCAGTCCGCCGTTGGCGTCGAGCGTCAGGACCGCTTCCCACTTGTTCGTCGGGATCTCCGAAAGCTCGTAGGTCCCACCGAAAGCGTCCGGCTGGCCGGCCAACTCGGCCGCCTTGTTCATGCCGAACTGGACATCGACCACGCCGAAGGGAATCTCCACGCCGTTCTGCGTCAGCACCCAGTTGTTCGTGTTCAGCACGCTGTCCGGGTTCTGCCCCGGATCGCCGGCCAACAGCGGCTCGTCGAACGGAACGACGATGTACCGCACCGGGCCCTCGATCGTGCCGCCGTCGGGCACGAGGTTGCCCTGCTCGTCGACCAGGTCGGTGATCCGCGGCCCGGCCGCGTCGACGCTCTCGTCGAACCGCCGGTAGTAGATGTTCTGGTTGGCGGAACTGTAGTAGGAATCCGGGTACCCGGATGTGTCCCAGGTGCGCTCCTCATGCTGCAACCAGACGAGCGTGAAATCGCCTTGGGTCTGCATGGCCAACGAAACGTCGGTCTGGGTGGTCCCCGAATCGGCCGCCTGATAGTCGATGATCTGCACCGTCTGGGGGGCCGGCGTCAGCGCGTTCGCGCTCAGCACCAGGTCGATGTACGAATCGTGGACCTCGCCCTGGAACGTGACCTCGAAGACGACGGTGTTCGGCGCAGTCGGGTAACGCCAAGGCTGCGATCCGTCGGAGAGCGTCACCTGGCGGGCGAAGATCTCCTGCGCGGAAACGACCCGCACGTCGACAACCCCGTCGTACTGCGGTTCCGGCCAGTTGACGCCGGTCCGTGTCGCCGCCTCCAACTTGTTGTGGATGTCGTCGCGCGTCCCGGCAATATTCAACACGTTGTTGGTGAACACCGGGTTGAACGTGATCGTCTCGAACCCGCTGGTAAACGAATTCCAGAGCCGCGCGGCGAACGTGCCGCCGGTGGCGGCGGTGTCGATCGCGATCAGGTACTTGGCGTTGTGCCCGTCGCGCTTGGCATTCACCACGCTGTCGCTGGCCAGGATATTCGCGGCGCCCGTGGGGGGGTCGGCGTCGAAGCGGCTGTACATCACGCCGTTGGCCTCGCCGCGGAGCAGCGCGGCCTTGCTGTCGAGAATCGCGCGGATCCGGCCGAGTTGCGAGAGCGTGGCCCCTTGATTGGCCGCATCGATCAGCACCAGCTCGATCGCCGTGTCGACGTCGATGCTGTTGCTCAGCGACAGACTACCGCCGGGGAAGAACGCCAGCAGATCGGCGTTCGCCGGGTCGCTCATGGCCTTCGCGAAGTAATTGCTGCCGAGGTAGAAATAATCGGAGACGTCCGGACCGAAGCCGTCGTAGGCGATCACCAGGTCGCCGTCGGCATCGAGGCCCGCTTGGGGGTTCTGCTGCCTGCCCGGCCAGAGCGTGTCGGCGTCCGGGTCGAAACTTGCGCTGTTGGGGCGGAACGTGTCGCGGACAACCGTCCGGTTGACGTTTCCGGCCGCGTCGAACAACCGGTACATGATCGCCCGCGTGCCGATCGAATTCTGGCCCACGTTGTCCGGGTCCTGGAGCGTGCCCGTCTCATAGGTCACGACAAAGCGGTTCTGCTTGTCGAATGTCGTGGAGTGGTTGACGCCGGAGCCGACGTTGAACGGGCCGTCGATCAGGCTGCCCGTGGAGTCGTAAATCTTCGCGGTAATCGCCAGGCCCGTGTTCCAGGTGATCACCGTGTTGCCGTCGTGGCTCATCCCCACGTAGGGGTCGCTGTGAATCTGCGTGTCTTCCGTGTTCACGAGGAACTCGTCGCCGACCGGCACGCCCTCGCGCGTGTACTGCCGCGCACGGACGCTGTTGAAAAAGCTGATGTCCTGCGAAGTCGACGACCAGGCGATCGCGAAATTGCCGTCGTCGTCCATGCCGATCGAGGGATTCACCTGCGGGCCGGTGGTCTTCGTATTCACGCGGAACGCATCCCCCTTGGCCATGATCCCCGGCACGTACACGACATGCTCCGGAGCGGTCAGGCCGATCGGCGTGAAGCGCCGCGCGTAGATGTCGAAAACGTTGCCGGAATCCTGGGCTTCGCCGATCTCGCTCTGCCAGGCAATCACGAAATCGCCGTCGGCGTCCATCGCCACCACGGCGTTCAACTGATCGTACTTGTCGGGATGCGGGGTGAAGACGTCCTCGGGCTCCTCGGGATTGACGCGGAATTCCGGGCTCGGCTCCTTGAGCGTCAAGACATCGATCTCGGGCGAGTCGATCCACGACGCCCCCAGTTCGTCGACCGCCTCGATGACCACCAGTTCCGGGTGGTCCTTCTTGCCGGCGCTGCCTTCGATGCTGCCGGAAATCTTGCCGTCGAACGTGATCTCGAACTGCGTCAGGCTGAGCGTGCCGTCGGGCAACGCCACCGGCTGCACGGAAACGTTCGGCACGCCTTGGCGGGTCGTCTGCGGCTGGGAGTATGGTCCCGCGGCCGGCGGGATGCGGCTCGGCGGCTCGAACTCGATCGGCCCGATGTCGAAGCCGGTCATCGTCTGGCGGAAGTTCTCCTCGATGGATCGGGCCGTCAGGTTCGGATCCGTCGGCGAAACGTAAATCCGGCCGATTTCCACCGGCTCCCGGATGGCCTCGACCTGCACCGCCGGCAGGAAACCGCTAGAGAAGTTCGTGCTCTCGACGCTGATGAGCGGCTGGTTCTTGCCGAGCGAGAAATCGCCAAAGCGGATTTCATACTCCTTGGGACTGATCGGGCTGATCGTCACATCCGCCAAGGCCCCGCCGAGGCCCTGCAAGGCCGTCTGCATGCTGTTGGCCGTCGTGCCCAGGGGGTTCAGTTCGTTGTAGACGATCGTCGTCGTCTCGCCGGGACCGATCACGCCGTTGCCGTTGACGTCGAAGCCCAGGGTAATCGAGCCGGCAACATACGGCTGGCCAGCGGCCCCCCCCTGCCGCGGCTGGTAGGTCGTCGAAATCGTCAGTTTCTGCACCTCGTTGCCGCCGTATTTCAGCGTGAAATAGCCGAATTGGCCGGAAACCGAATCGGCGGCAAGCTCGCTGGGAATCGACAGCCGCTGCACCTCGTCGGTGAAGTAACGAGCGTAGATGTTCGCATCCGTCCACGGCTGGCCCGTCACCGGATCGAGCACCGGCTGGCCGCTGCTCGGATCGAGCACCTCGTCGTAGCGCGTCCAGACAACGACAAAATCTCCGTCGTTGTCCATCCCCAACGATTGGCCGGCAACCACCTGCTGCTGGTTCTCGCTGACCACCTGGTTGACGAGAACGTCGGTCCAGTCGGCGGGTGAGACGCTCAGCAGCTGCCGCTCTTCCAGCGGATCGACGAGCAGGCTGCGGCACTTGCCGTGCTTGGAATCAGGACGCGCTGGGCGTCCGACGCGCTCCCAAAGGCTCTCGAGCTTCGTGGCGACGCGGTCCAGCGTGGGCAATCGGAAAATCGACATGGTCTTTCATTCCTCAAAACTGGGTACCAGAGTCCAAGAGCGACTCGCGCTCCGGCGGCAATCCCGCTTCCTGGATTGCCGAAGGCAATCGGGGAGCCCCGTTCTGATCGGTGTCCATTTGGTTGCTTTCCCCGCCGCCGCCGGTCCCTGCCGCAAGAGGGGTGGATGGTGTCGGCGGCCCGTCCACGGGCCGCTGCTGGCTGGCGCGCAGCCAATACGATGAATCCGGATTGGTCACGGCTTCGTAGACCGCCGGCTTGTCAAGATTCAAGATCGTCGGTCGGCGAACCCCCGGCAGAAACTGCACGTCATAAAGCTCTTCGCACCCGGAGGTGAATTCGAACAGGCCCAGCAGGCTTCCGCCGCGGAGGTCGACGACCGCCACGCCGCAGGTCAGCCGCTCAAGCCGCTGCTGGATCGGCAATCCGCCAAAAATGTGCTTCTCCCGGATCTTGCACATTCCCACCAGCGCAAACGGGCCGGCCAGGCACAGCCCGCGGACATAACCCGGCAATCCGCAGACGACCTCGTAACGGCCGGTCTCCGGATCGACCGCCAGAAGCTCTCCCGTCCCCGAGTTGAGAACCCACAGCCGCCCCTCGTGCCACCGCGGCGAATGGGGCATCGACAGCGAGTCAACCACGACCTGGCCCGTCTCCACGTCGATCAGAACCCCGCCGCTGGCCTTGTTCTCGCGCCAGCCGCCCGGGGTGTCCGTGGCACCCAGGGCCGTTACATACTTCGGCCGGCCGGCAACCATCGCCAGCCCGTTCAGATGGCAGCGATCCTCCGGGACGAGGTCCGACACGAAACTCGGACGCCAGACGGGCACGAAGTGGTGGTCGTAGCTCACGCGGGCCAGGCATGAGAAACGGGTGTTGACGAACACCAGGCCGCCATCCTCAAACGCCACGTCGTGGGCATTGAGGTCGCCCGTGTGGTAACTGACCCGCGGCAGATAAAGGGCATCGTATAGCCCCGGCCGCCCCTCCAGGTACTCGCGGGCCAAGAGCGCCGCGTCGGCGAAGACCTCGATCGAATGGCGTGTCGCCAGGGCCAGCCGCCGCCCCTCGACCGCCAGCCCCAACGGCTTGTCGAACTGCCGCATCAGCAGCGCCACCTGGCGGCCGTCCCAGCCGATCGTCGCCACCTTGCCCGCCTGATACGTCGACAACACGAGCGATCCGCCTGACTGCGCAAGCCAAGCGGGAAAGTCCGGCGAAACCGAACAACAGATCTGGGCCGCTGCTTGCCTGTCGTTTGCCTGCGTCATGAGTCTCTTCTCCCTGTCTCCCTACAGGGACCATACAAACGCCGTGCCACAGTAAAGGGTGTCTCTGCCTTATAGGCCGGCTGCCACCGAAAATGTCTCCCACCGTTCTCTGCCCGCACCCCTCGATAAACCAGCCCGATACCCGTGGTAACAAATAGCTTAGGTGAGATCCGCACCGGCCGTCCGACAGTCTTTGCCACGCAGCGGACGCGATGCCACTTCGCCCCTTCTCGGCGACTCTCCCCGCCCCGCCTGGAAAAACCGAGTTGAGAAACCGAAACAGCGTGTTGCCAAAAAGGCTCCTGGAAAAGAGAAAAGGCACTATTCATCCCGAATATCCCAGATTGACCATTTCATCATGATTGCGGTATTTTTGTGCGTCAAGTCCTTTCCTGGTCCCTGCATTCTCACCAAAACCCTTCGCAGCTAATCGGATACGTTTTTGGCAAGGATGCCGGTTAGGAGGGCGATCCTGCCCCGGTTCCCAACCGCCGTGCCTCGTTCCCATCTCGCTGCCAGGCTCCAGTCTGGAAACGCCACCTCCTGCCCGGCACGCCAACCTGCCCCCAGAACGGGTGTCATCGTGGCATGCGCCGCTGGCGATCCGTTCGCCCAACGAGCGGTCGAGCGAGGCCACGCGCGCGGCAGAGGTCTTTGATTGGACGGGATAACGGCCCCGCCGGTTCCATGAATTGCCGCTGGCTGGAGTGAATCGTCGCTCCTGGGTGCAAAAATCGCCCCGGAGCCGAGAGAGACGCGCACCCTGTGGGCTCTGCTAGGCCGTCCCCAGTCAGGGGGCATCAATCCTCGGGCGGGCGGCCCGCAGGACGCAGCGTTCTGAAGCGTCCGCCCTCCCGCTGGCGGACGCCGAGCCATCGCCTCCAGAGCAAGCGGCTCGCATTTCGAGTAGAATTGGCCTCAAGCAGTAAGCAACACGCTACCGGATCGCTTTCCAGGCCGCCCCCGAGGGTCAAGACTGCCATGCACCTGAATTTCCGCGGACACTTCAGCCTTCTCGTGGTCGTTTTTCTGGCAGCCTGCGCGCCGTCCGCGCGGGCCGATGACAAGAAAGCGGCGGACGGCGCGCCGCGGTTTCTGCGAATGACGCGGACGGAGGAGGGGAATGCTCTGGGGCTGGAATCGGCGATTGTCCGGTACGTGGCCCGCGACGCTGGCCGGGAGGGGCCAACGGTCGATCTGGTGGCCGCCGTGCACGTCGCCGAGGCGGCCTACTACGAGGAATTGAACCGCCGCTTTCGCGACTACGATGCCGTCCTCTACGAACTGATCGCCCCCGAGGGAACCCGGATTCCCAAGGGAGGAGTGAAGACCGGCGGATCGGCGGTCTCAATGCTCCAGACGATGATGACCCGCGTCCTGGAGCTCGATTTTCAACTGAACAAGGTCGACTACACGGTCGGCAACTTCGTCCATGCCGACATGACGCCCGAGCAGTTTGCGGCAACGATGAAGAATCGCGGGGAGAGCGCTTTCCAGACGTTCTTTCGCATGATCGGCTACGCAATGGCCAAGCAGGGCGATCGGGCGCCCTTTGGAGGGGATTTGCGGCTCCTGGCCGCAGTGTTCGACAAGGACCGGGCCTTGGCGATGAAACGCGTCCTGGCGGAAGAGTTCCAGCACATGGAGGGGTCGCTGGCGGCGATCAACGGCCCCGACGGCTCGACGCTGATCACCGAACGAAACAACGTGGCCCTGGCAGTCCTCCGAAGGCAGTTCGACGCGGGCAAGAAGAAGGTGGCGATCTTCTATGGAGCCGGGCACATGTTCGATTTCGAGCAGCGTTTGCAGGACGACTTCGGCCTGGCGCCGGTCGAGACCACCTGGCTGACGGCATGGGACCTGACCGCCGCAGAGGATCGGGGGAATCGCTCGCCGCCAGGCGCGTCCAGGCCAGAAGGCCCGCAAGGGAAAAATAGCGTCGAGCCGTCGGGGCAGCCGGGGCGCGCCCGCGTCGCCCCGGAACCGCGTCAGTAACGAAGCACTTTTCGCAGCAGATAGAACCCCCAGACCAGCAAGATCAGGTTCCCCGCCCAGACGGTATAGGGGGGGATCGTCCCACTCTTCGCTCCGTCGATGCCGTACATCATGATCGGGTAGTAGACGACCAGGATTGGCGTGAAGCAAAGGAAGAAGCTGGTCAGGAAGTCTCGATTCCGCAACCGGATCGCCATCGGCGCGCCGACCCAAAGGAAGCAGAAACAACTGAACCCGGCCGACCAGCGCCGATGCGGTTCGGTGTGGAGGCGGTGCAGGCGGCCGACATGGTCTTCCATCAACCTCTGCCGCGTCTGCCATTCGCGCCCGGTGAGCTGGTCGAAGTCGCCAGAGAGGATTTCGAACGCCGCGCGAACCGCCAACTCGCGGCGATAGGTGTCGATCCGCTCGATCTGCCCGGCCGTCTCCCGCCGGATAGCGCCGAGAGCGATGTTCGAGGGGACGTGGGAACGATCCTCCACGCGGCTGGCCGTCGTCAGGGGGATCTCCTGCTCCCATACGTCGTTGGGAAACCGGAATGCGCCCTCTCCTTCCATGTCGACGTATCCGTCCCAGAGCACGACCTTCAGCACACCCTCCTCCTTGTCGCACGACAGCTTCGCTTCCGCCGCCGTGATCGTGATCGTGGGGGAACCGTCTCTCCGTCGGATCGACAGGGTCGGGCGGATCAGCCGCTGGCCTTCGACGCGTTTCACGTTGACCGAGAAAGCGCTGGAACTGTAACTGCGGCGCGTGCGGAGGACGCCATAGGCGATCTCCTCGACCGCTTCGATGATCACGCGCTGGGCGCCGTTGCGTCCCCAGGAGACCGCCAAATCCGTCAGCCACACGGTCCCCAGGCTGAGAACAAAGGCGACCACGACCGACGGCCAGATCACCGCCCACGGCGAGATGCCCTGGGCCTTCAGCGCGATGATCTCGTTCGAACCCGACATGCGAGCGTAGATGCCCGTTGTGGCCAGCAGCAGCGTGACGGGGATCGCCACGCTGAGCGCGAACGGGATCGTGTAGGGAACCAGGCGCAGAATCTCCGCCGGAGGCAGGCTGTAGCGCATCGCCTCCTGGAAGAGGCCGACGATCAGCATCATTGGCGTCAGCGCGAACATCGCCAGCACAAAGACCTTCACCAGCTCAAGCAGGACATAGCGCGTGAGAATTCGCATGGCGAGGTAGTGTCGCACCCGGCGGCCGATCCGGTCAAGAGGACTTGGGCGACTCCCCCGGCGCCGTCCCTGTCCGCATCGAGCCGGCGCTTTACAGAATCCGCCGGATTTCAGATACTACGTTCCTGGCTCCGGACCGCCGGTCCGGGATGTTCGGCTGTTGTCCTGTGCGACGTGTGATCCTTCCGATCCGCACGCGTATTTGGTAAGGGGTCTTGTCGCCACCGGTGCGTCGCCCCTTGCGGATCTTTCCGAGATTCGGAGTGCAGACGGATGCTCAGGCTTTCACTGAACGAGACAACGACGTTCCGTTGGTCCTTCGAGGAAGACGTCAAGCACTACGCGGCCGCCGGGATTCCCGCGATCGGCGTTTGGCGCCACAAGCTCTCGGATTGCGGTCTGGGGAAAGCCGTTGAACTGCTCGAAGTCTCGGGGCTGGCGGTCTCCCATCTCCACTGGGCCGGCGGTTTCACCGGCTCGGATGGACGCTCATTCCGCGCCGCCGTCGACGACGCAATCGACGCGCTGCGCACGGCCGTGGAACTGAAGACGCCGTGCCTGGTCGTCTACAGCGGCGCTCGGGCCGGGCACACCCTGAATCATGCTCGCCGCCTGTTCCGCGACGCCCTCGCGGAATTGGCGCCGGTCGCCGAGGAAATGGGCGTCGATCTGGCGATCGAACCGATGCACCCGGCCTGCGCAAAGGAATTCACGTTTCTGACGCGAATCGACGATGTGATCGAGATGATCCAGTCCGTCGGAAGTCATGCAGTCAAAATGCTTTACGACACGTACCACCTGGGCCAGAAGGAGGCCTGCGTAAAGCGAATTCCCGAAATCGCCCACCAGGTCGCGCTGGTCCAGCTCGGCGACGCCCGCCATCCCCCCACCTCGGAGCAGGCACGCTGCCGCCTGGGAGACGGGATGGTGCCCCTGGGGGCAATCGTCCGCGCGTTCCGCGCCGCCGGATACTCCGGCGATCTCGACGTCGAACTGATTGGCGAAGAGCTCGAGACGATCGACTACCACCAACTGATCGAGCATGTCCAGCAGGCATTTGAGCGGCTTGTTGCCACACCGTAGGACCGGTCTCGCGACACCTCACCCGATGCTCGTGATCAATCAACGCATCCAGATTCCCCTCCGAGAATTCCGGTTCACCTTCTCGCGAAGTCCCGGGCCGGGAGGCCAGAACGTCAACAAGGTCAACTCAAAGGCGGCGCTCCATTGGGCGGTCACGACCACCGCCAGTCTGCCTGAACCGGTTCGCGAGCGGTTCATCCGGATGTTCGCCCCGCGGATCAACCAGCGAGGGGACCTGTTTCTGGCGAGCTCCCGCTTCCGTGACGCGGGCCGCAACGTGGCCGACTGCCTGGAGAAGCTCCGCGCGATGGTCGCGGCCGCGGCCGCGACGCGGCGGGCCCGGTGCCCGACGAAGCCCACGGCGTCCTCGCAGCGCCGCCGTCTTCAACAGAAACGCCTGCGCAGCGAGAAGAAACAGAGTCGCCGCAGGATCGGCGACGATTGAACCAGGCGGCCCCGCCTCGCCGCCGGGGCGAGCCTCACCCGGCAAAGGGCCCTTCACGCCGCGACCGGCTGAAACGCCGCGGTCGATGAAGAATCTTCAAACGGATTGTAATCTTGTAAATCCGTACAGTAGCCCGCGGTCTTTCCCACCGCCTTTCCTTTGATGGCGCAAACCTTTGATGGAAAATCGATTACGGCTCGTTCCCCGCGATCCGTCAACCTCTTTGGCATGCGAAGTGCTCCTGAGGCTTGTCACCAAGAGCGAAACGTGCCCCGCTGGGCGCCGGCTCGCGTGCAACGGAGTTCTGTCAGAAAGGATTTTGCCATGTTGGTTCTTTCGCGCAAAAAGAACGAGCAGATCATCATCGGCGACGGCGTGACGGTTACCGTTCTGCGAATCCAGGGGAAGACCGTTAAATTGGGGATTCAAGCGGGCGACAAGATCACGATCGTCCGCGGAGAACTCGTCGAAGCGCACCTGGACGCCGGTGGCGTGGCGCGGCCGGAATCCGATCAGATGATCGCCGATCCGACGGCGGGGATTGCCAGTCAAGACACGACTGCGGAAGCCGCTTTTCACTCGGTCGGGGCGGAACACCAGGGGAACTCTCACCACGATGGCCGTCCCGCATGGCTGACGATCTGCTGCTGTTCATGACCCCGGGGCGCGATCGGCGGCCACCTGATCGACGGTCGGCCGCCCGTCCACCCGCCAACAGCGCGATTCCGCGGAGAGCACGGGGGAAGAATCGCAGCCGGCGGGTGTCTGCCCGCAGTCAATTGGCGGAAGGCTCGGGCAGCGTGGCCGCTGGCATTGCCGGCATCGCCGGCCACGGCCATGTCTCCGGCGGAATGGGCGCCCGGCGTTGCCCGGGCGGGGCGGTGTCGACGGCGGCCGTGCGGACCGGATAGAGACCTCCGCCGGCATGGATCTCATGAAGGTGTTCGAGCAGAATCCGTTTGACTTCGAGGATCGTGCGGGGATGGCCGTGGAGTTCGGCGTGCTGGGCCGGCACCTCGATCTGGCTGACAACGTCGTCCATCTGGGCGCTGGCCAGCTCGACAACCCCGTCGCCCCCCTGCGACAAGTAGCCGGCCCAGTCCTCCTCCGACAGGGCGCCGACCACGTTGTGGTAGCGGACCCAAGGGGCGCGATAGGACGCCAGCATCGCCGGGAAGAAAGGTGAGTCAGGGGCCAGTGAGGCAACGCTCGTCTTGATCTGGAGCAGCCGATCGTCGCGAATCACGTCCTTGTTCCTTCGCAGCAGGCTGCTCTTGGTGAGCGAGAGCATCTCCGGCAGCCGGATCAGCTTGTGTGACAGCCACTGGGTCAAGTCGTTCGACATCCTGCTGCCGCGGTGCGGTGTGCCGATCGTGACGACGCGGCGAATCGACGGATTGGGCTGGAAGAAGAGACTCTTTTCGAGCTTGGCGATCGTCTCCGGATCGGCGTCGAGCCGTGAGAAGGGTTGATCGCTCACGAGTCGCCAGAAGTCGTCGCGGCTGTCGATGGTCTGCAACCGGGAGACGAGGCCGCCCATGCTGTGCCCGATGAGCACCATCTGGTCGAGCGCCGGTTCCTGCCGCCGCGGATCGACATCCTCTCGAATCCTGGCCAGGTCCTCGCGCAACTGGCCCGCGCTGATCCAGAAGGGCTGGGCCGTGGGATAGAGGTAGAACCAGAACTGGTAATTCTCCCGAATCACCGCCGAGCTCCGCAGGTCGTTGTACATCTCCACCCAGGTCATCGGGCTCGACCAGAGGCCGTGGACCATGAGGACGGGGATCTTGCCCGGCTCGTAAGGTTGGAACATATACAATCCCATGATCCGCTGCTCGCCGGTGGGGCGAAGATCGAGAAGCTTCTCGGGGTGGAGCAGCCCGACCGTCGCCAGCCGGTTCAGTTGGGGGTTGTTCAGAAAGTAGGCCATCGGGGTGGTCAAATCGGACTCCAGGGGCACCTTGAGGTCCGCCACGCCGATATCGCTGACCGCCAAGGGGTCATGCAGTTCCAGCACGGCGGCGTGCTGGGCCGAGGCATCGCAGCGGTCCGCGTTGCCGACCGGCAGTGGCCGCAGGAAGGCCGTGACGGGAAAGCTAAGCTCTTCGGGGTAGTACGCCGCAGCCGCCGGCTCGCCCTGATGTCGATTGCGGACGGCGATCAGCGGCACCCCCAGCCCGTAGGTCTGGTAGTGGTTCTTCAGCCCCTTGAGTTCATAGTCCGAGACGAATTCAAAGCGTTCAAAGTCGTTCGTCCGCCATTGGCTGTGGCGGACCATGCACCGAATGTGCCAGACTCCGCTGGCCGTCTCGATCCGGTAGGTTTCATCCGGTTTGAGCCCGAGGTCCTTGCAGATCAGGCGGAGGCCTCCCTCGAGCGCCCCGTTGTAAAGGTCGCACGCGCCGCGAAACTGGGGATCGTAGGGATTGCGGGCACTTCGAAACCGGTCGTCGAACAGGTACTGGTAGGCGTGCAGCGCCGACGCCCCATACAGATTCAAGGCCAGTTCGCGGTCGGTGTGCTTGGCTTTCTCGGCCTCGATGTAGGCCAGTTCAGCGAACGCGTAAACATGCCCCTCGGAAGGATTGTCTTCAATCACCTGCTGGATCTTGGCGAGCAGGGCGGTGGGGTCGTGGCGGTAGTCGTCGAAGTCGTTGACGCGCAGAAACTGCTGCGTTCGCGGGCTGGCCTGGGGCCCCTTGCGCGAGGTCAATTGAAACCGCTCCACCAGAGGGCTGCGGGGGATCGACCGCAATTCCGTCATTTTGGAGGTGGCGCAGCCGGAAAGCGGCAGTGTCAGCGGGAGGACGGCCAAGAAAACGGCAAACCGTCTTGCCCCCCCCAGATCAGTTCGAAGGCGAAACGGTGGCATGGAAGTCGGCCGGGCAGCTTGGATGGATTGCCGAAATGGCCAAGCGCGCTCCGGGCCAATGCGTGCGCAGGGCGCTTGCCAGAAAATCCGCGGCCGGACGATAGAAAAATCAGGCGGCCCGTGTCAATGGCGGTTTCCCTACACCCACCATTTTTCTGACGCTCCGGAGAGGCCTGCACCCGTTCGCTGCGCCCGCCGGGCGGGCGATTACTTCACCGCCCGCCTCTGTTCGAGCAGCCACCGGTAGAGCTCCGGGTTGGCGTAGGTCTTGGTCCACGAGTCGTGGCCGGCCTCCGGATAGACGGTCAACTTGACGGTGCACCGGGCCTTTTTCAGGGCGTCGACCATCTGCTGCGATCGTTCCACGGGCACCGTGGTGTCTTTCGCCCCGTGGAACACCCACGCGGGAACCTTGACCGGCAGCAGGCGGACCATCAGGGGTTCGCCGCCGCCGCAGATCGGCGCGATCGCGGCCAGCCGCTCCGGCTGATGGACCGCCAAGGCCCACGTGCCGAAGCCTCCCATGCTGAGGCCGGTCACGTAGATGCGGTCCTCGTCCACTTTGTGGTTGGCGACGATCTCGTCGATCAGCGCCCCCAGCTCGTGGGGCTCCCACCAGCGGCCGGCGGGGCACTGCGGCGCGACGACCACGAACGGAAAGGACTCGCCAGCCTCGATGAGTTTGGGCGGCCCGTGCGTCTTGACCAACTCGAGGTTGTCTCCCCGCTCGCCGGCTCCGTGCAGAAAGAGCAGCAGCGGCCACGACTCCTTCCGGTCGTAGTCCTCGGGCAGATGGAGCAGGTACTTCATCCGCACGGGCACACTCCGGTCCAGCTCGCACGGTTTCTGCCCCGCAGGCGTCGCCCGGCTGTCATGCGGCGGGCCGGCCGCCGGCGTATTGGAGGCAGGAATCAGAAGGCAGGCTGCCACCAAGATGCGCAACATCAGACGGTTCATCACGTTCACTCCAGGGTTCGGAATCCTCGCTTGCAGGCGGTTTAGCGCTCTTCGCGGCGGCGCCGCGCTTGTTCCAGCCTGAACCGCATCGCCCGCTTCTCCTGCTTGGTCAGCTTGCGGCCCAGCGGCGCGGTGATCTCTTCGACCACCGGCACGGACGTGACGATCGCCCGAGCCGGCGGCCGCGCGGAACGGGGCGGATGTACAAGGATATCCCCTTCGTCGAGCGCTGACCAGCCCCCGTCGCCGGCCTCGTAGAGGTATCCGTCCGCATCCCGATCGGGGCGGCGCGCCGGCAAAAGACCCTCCGCATCCAGAACAACGTGCCGGGCGTGCAGCAGCATCGCCAGCACCAGCAGCAGGTTGCCGAGCATCTCCGCCCCTTCTTCCAGCATCACGCCGCGGGCCGCGGATTCGGGCAGGATCAGCTCGAGTTGCGCGGCCACGGCGACCACGTAGCAGAGAGCCACGGCGAACATGGCGATGGTCGACAACCCGCATTCGCACATGTCGGCAACCAATCGCGTGCCAATCACGCCCAGCGTGAAGAAGTAGGCGGCCACCCACCAGATCGAACCGTCGCCGAACACGCGGTTGCCGGTCAGCCAGGTCATCATCTCCTTGAAGCCCTCGTGCAGGCTCGCCGTCTCGTCGAGGCTCATCACCAGAAACGCCAAGGCGGCCCAGACCCAGACTCGGTATCGTCCGTGGTAATCGTCGCGTCGGTGGCGGCGAATGCTGTACACGAGCATCGCCGCGAGGGCGGCCAAGGCGAGCGTCATCGACGAAAACCAGACCGCCAGGCTCCCTTCGCCGTCGAGGTCAAACGCCGCCACGCGACCATCGGTGGTCAACGGCACCAACAGCGGCATGATGTGGTAGAGCCCTTCCAGCGCGGCGATGATCCCGGCGCCCACGATCAGAATCAGCAGATAGGTGCCCATTCGCATGGGCACCAGATCGGTCAACCGGCATTGCTCGTCCATGAACTCAGCATCCCCGTAGTGTGCTGATCGACGGGCCAGCAGCGAACCGCTGCCGTACCGCGCCCAACCATCCGGTCGGCCGTTCCACAGCGCCGAACGGCCGAACCGGATTTCATTCAAGACCCGGCGGCGTCGATAGTCGCGTTGACCGCTTCGGCGAAACTGCATCAGGCGGGCCTCGAAAAGGCCGGATGGGATCCGGAAAACGGGCGAATCATAGCCGCAAACTACGGTTCGGGTAAGACGAACTTCAGGCGGCGTTCGGCGCGCGACGCCCCCCGCCGCCGATGCCGCCCGCGGAGGGCAAGGCGCACCGCTCCAGTTCGTTTCTTCGGCAGCAGGACGCCACCAGGTCGAACCGGACCGGGTCCGTGCGGCCTGGGCAACCCGACCGGAACGATCCATCCCATCCCTCCCAGACAGCACACAGCCCGCAGTTTCAATTTTCTCGCCGCGCAGCGGCTGCTCGCAGGCGCCGGATCGCTCCAGCTTGCCTCGTGACACGTCGAGAATGCACGAATGCACAAGATCGAAATTGACCCTCGGACGGAAACCGGCTACCTTCTGCGCGCCCATCGCCAGGCACGGGGCCAACCGACGCGCCGCGCGCCCCTCCAGGCCACATTACTCCGCGACGAGTCCCCAGGAACCGCAATGAAGCGGACGAACCGAACCGAGATCGCGTTTTTGGCCGCGCTGGTCGCATCCGCGTGCGTGGTGCAGGTTGCGGTCATCCAGCGTGCAGCGGTTCCGGCGCTCGACGCCGTGCGCTTCGTCCATTCCGCCCGCCTGCTCGGCGAGGCCGGTTTTGGCGAGTGGGTCCGGTCCGCGCCGGACGCGCCGCTGTTTGCCGTTTGGGTTGCGGCGGTTCATGCGATGGTTGCCGGGCTGGTTGGCGATTTTCGCCAGGCCTGGGCGCTCAGCGCGCAGATTGCCTCCGCCGTGCCGCTCGTGCTGCTGCCGATTCCCGTATACGGTCTGAGCCGCTGTCTTGCCGGAGCGCGGCCGGCCCGGTATGGCACGGCCCTGGTGGTATTCTTGCCCGAACTGGTGCGGCTCGGAGGCGATGGGATCAGCGATTCGACGCACCTGTTCTTCTTGAGCGTTGCGATGTGGCTGCTGGCGGCCGTCTCCACCGCTCGGCGCACGAAAAGTCCCGCCAGCCCGGCAGTGGCGGCGTTGGCGGCCACGGCGGGCGTCTCGACGGGCCTGGCCGCGCTTGTGCGGGCGGAGGCTGCCGTGTTGGCGCTGGCCAGTGCAATCGTGCTCCCCGCGGGCCGATTTCACCGCGGCGTCTGCCGACGACAACGGCTTGCCGCGCTGTTTGCCTACGGGCTGGGATTGGCGGCGACCGGCGGTCTGTATGCCCCGCTCGCCCGACCCACCCTCACCGATCGGCTTCCGGCTTCCTCGGCCGGCCGCCTGGTGAATCCGGTGTTGCCGAGCGCTGCCGCCAGCGCCACCGCGCCGGAGATCAGCCTTGCCGGCGGGCAGGATCTCTGTTTCGCCCCCAAGGACCCGACAATCAGCATCCGGCAGCGTGGCTGGGCGGGCGCTCCGGTGCAGGTACTCGCAAGGCTGGCCAAGGCGATGGCCTATGCGCCCGGCCTTCTGGCAATTGCCGGGCTGCTGTCTCTGCGCCGGCGTCCGGGTTCGGCCGCCGATCGGCTCCTCCAGGTGTTCACCGTGCTGCTGCTTGGCGGCGTCTTTGTTCACACCGCTCGCGAAGGCTACTTGTCGGCGCGCCACCTCCTCCCCGTGTGCGCGGCGGCGGCGGCATGCGTGGGACACGGGGTCGAGGTGGCCGCGCGTGCCGTCCGGCGCGGAGTCTCCCGGTTGCGGAGTTGCGGGGTTGCCGGGTTCCCAAGGTCCCGCCTGGGGACGCCGCCCTTCGCACCCGCCAACGTCTGGGAGGGTTCCCAAGCTGGAGCTTGGGAACCAGAAGACTCGAGGGTTCGCAAGCTGGGGCTTGGGAACGCGGCACACAGCCAGCCTCATCCGTTCGCGTCCTGCCTGGCCGGTGCGATCGTCCTGGCCGTGCTTGCGACCTGCCTTGTCGACGGGACCAGGCCGGCTCATCGCACACGCCTTGGACATCGCCTGGCTGCCGGCTGGCTGGCCAGGCACGCCGCGGCCGGACAGAGCGTCGTGGATACGCAGGGCCTCACCGGGCTGTATTCCGGCCTGCCGACGATACCCTATGCAGCTTCCCGCACCGAGTTGGGCCGTGACGGGCTGCGGTACTTCGTGGTGGAGGACCAAGAGCTGCGCCGCCCGAGCAAACGGGGCCAGACCCTGAGGCTCCTGTTGGCCACCGCCGGCCAACACGCGGCCAGCTTTCCCGCCGCGGACGAGCGGGATCACCGGGTGGCCGGCGTGTCGGTCTACCGCTGGGACGCCAGCCGAGTGCGGGCGTCGGCCGCGCCGGAGCGGGCCGGCGCTCCGCCGGAGATCCGATTGGCCATTCGCACAGGCAGCGCGGCGGGGTCCTCCGCCGCGGCCGCCGCTGTTGATTCAAGCCGTCCGCACAGCGGCGGCTCGTCCGCAAGGAATTGAAGATGTGGCACGATACGATCCGGTTCATCCGCTGCGTGAAGGAGACCTTCGACCTGCGGGGCCCGATTCATGAATATGGCATGACGACCAGCGCGGCGCCGCTGGCGGCTGCGGGCGACCCACCGGCGAATGCCGAGGCCGCCGGCGCCGACGCGGGCTGCGCTGACTGGACGGAGTCGCTCGACGGTTTGACGCACCTGCCATACGCCAGCGGCTCGGCCGGAACCGTGGCCTGCCTGAATGTCCTCCAGCACGCCGCCGAGCCCGGCGCCGTTGCCGCCGAGATGATCCGCCTCGTTGCGCCAGGCGGGGTGCTGCTGGTCTGTAGCTGCACCGGAGGGCAAGCGGCCAACGCCGACCTGCTCTGGCGCCCCGCCCCGCACGCTTTCCAGGCCCTCACGGCCCCGCTCGATGCCACGCTGATCGGCTGGCAGGGCCCCGAAGGAGATCCGCACGGGATCTACGCAATCGGGACCAAGGCGCCGGTTTCCCCGGCCTTCCTCGCCAGTCTGAACCGGTTTCTGAGGCTCTTTCGCGAGTCCTTGGATCATGACCGGCGGGCCGTTTCGTGGAGCGAAAGGGTCCGGGCGTGGCTTACCCGCTGGAGCAGAACGTCTGCAACCGCTCGCGCCAGCCGCGATTACTACCAATGGCGGTTCGTCCTGCATACGCCGCTGGCCGCCGATTTTCGGCACGAGATGCTCGCGGCGTGCTTTGAGCCGAAGAAGAGCGGCCTGCGGCTCGACCTGGCGGACTAAATGAGCTTGCGCGATTCGTGGAAAAAGCGGCTGCTATTCAGATAGCCGCGTGGGCTTGCGGTTCCCAAGGCGGAGCTTGGGAACCAGGTTGAACGAATTGTCAAAGAGCGAATCGCAGCGGGGCGGTCAGTCGAGGCTGATGGGGAGACGGTTGCCGAGGCCGTCGTTGCGGGGGCCGGCGAGGAGTTCGGCGGCAAGGCGGAGGGCCATTT